>Ga0316232_1000116_pt1 | contig 129904 bp, 115 predicted proteins | sample TBHtaG_FD_206006 | JGI IMG/M metagenome (GOLD analysis project Ga0316232, IMG submission 206006) | Freshwater microbial communities from Trout Bog Lake, Wisconsin, USA - TBH18025_13 | ecosystem: Environmental > Aquatic > Freshwater > Lake > Hypolimnion/Profundal zone | place: USA: Wisconsin...
AGGCCGCACGCCCAGCGGGATACGCCGACACCTTGGCGCGGGGTGGAGCAGCCCGGTAGCTCGTCAGGCTCATAACCTGAAGGTCACAGGTTCAAATCCTGTCCCCGCAACCAACTTCACGACACGAACGAACAAAAGCCCGCTGAGCCATACGCTCCGCGGGCTTTTGTTCGTTCGCCGTTCAAAACGGCTGCTCCCCTGGCGACGCGCTTCGCCGGTAGGGGAGGGGGCACAAGCCAGCTCAATCCAGTGTGACAACGATCTTGCCGAAGGCCCCTCTGTCGAGATGGTCGAGGGCCTCCGGCAACGCTGTGAAGCGATAGCGCTGGTCGATGACAGGCTTCAGGCGAAGCACATCCTCTGCGCGAACCAGATCCTCGAGAGCACGGCGGTGGCCGACCCGGATGCCCTGGATGGTCGCCATCTTAAGCAGCAGCAACCCGGCGGAGCCCGCGAGGTCGTAGCTCTCGTTCACGCCGATCACCAAGATGCGTCCCTGAACGGCGACGGCTTCCAGCAATAGGGCCAGATGCGGGCCGCCGGTGATCTCCAAGATGTAATCGATGCCGTGGTGACCGGTGAGGTGGTGGACGGCTTCGCCCCATCCCGCCCGATCGAGCATGTGGTCAGCGCCGAGCGCTCGCGCCCGCTCCCGTTTCTCGGGGTCGCAAGAGGTTACGAGCACTTCCGCTCCATGCGCCTTGGCGAGCTGAAGCCCGAACAGGGCGACGCCGCCCGTCCCCTGCACCAATACGCGTGATCCCGCGCTCAGCCCGCCGCGTTCGATCAGCGCGAACCAAGCGGTCAGGCCGGCAGAGGGTAGCGTACTGGCCTCCGCGAGATCGAGCGTGCCAGGCGCATGGACGAACCAGCTCACCGGGACGGCAGTATATTCTGCAAGGACCCCGGGATGGCCGCCGCCGAGGGCGTTACCGTCCGAACTTCGCGCATCGCCGGTCGGCGCGCCGTCGATCCAGTCCGGAAAGAAGGTCGAGATCACAGCGTCGCCCACGCGGAACCGCGAGACGCCATCGCCGAGGGCGATGATCGTGCCCGCCAGATCGGATCACGGGGTGAAGGGAAAATCGAGTGCCCGTCCCATCCCACCAGCGATCACCAGCTTGTCGCGATAGTTCAACGACACCGCCGCGATCTTCACCTCACCCGGCCGCGGATCCAGAACCGGTACATCCTCCAATCGCAAGTTCTCGCAGCCGAAACCGCTCAGCACCTAGCGTCGCATCATCGCCATCACGGCTCCCCCGACTCATCGTGACAGGACAAGCTTAGCGTTGCTTCGGCAAGCCCTTGGGCGATAATCCGGACCCGCATCGGTACGCGAGCGGCGTCAATGATTCAGGGTGATCTCCTGGCGGACCTGCCGGTCTTCGTCACCGCCGTCGAGGCAGGCGGCTTCTCGGCGGCGGCCACCCGGCTGAACCTCACCCGGTCGGCGGTCGGCCGGACCGTCGCGTGCCTGGAACGACGTTTTGGGGTCCGGCTGTTCCATCGCACAACCCGATCGCTCGCCCTCACGGAGGAGGGGCAGACCGTCTTCGAACGCGAAAAGCGGGCGCTTGCCGAGATCCAGAATGCGACCGCGATGCTGGAATCCGGCCGCCGGGACATCGCGGGACGGCTGCGCGTGTCGATGCCGGTCCTGTTCGGACGCCTCTGCGTCGCCCCGATCCTGATCCGGCTCGCCGACGCGCATCCGCGCCTGGAACTGGACCTGAATTTCAGCGACCGGCTGGTGGACCCTGTGGAGGACGGCTTCGACCTCGTGGGTGCGCAGCGGTTCCTTACGGGACTGGCCGGGACTCATCGCGCGACGGATCGCGCATCAGCGCATGCGCGTCTGTGCAGCGCCGGCCTATCTGGAGGCGGCCGGCATTCCGACATCCCTGGGCGATTTGGCGTCACACCACGCCATCCTCTACGGACGGTTTGGTCAAGAGCGCTCCTGGCTGTTCCCGCAGCCGGCAGGTCCGGCCCGGGAGATCATCCCGTCGAGCCGGCTCCGGTTCGACGATGTCGGGGCGGTGCGGGATGCTGCGCTGGAGGGGCACGGGCTCGCGTGGCTGCCCTGCTGGCTCATCCGCCACGACGTGACAGCGGGGCGCCTCGTCGTGGTGTTGGGCGACGAGCCGGCGCATGCGTTCGAGGTTATGCGCTCTGGCCCGCGACACCGCATCCCCCTTGCGGGTAAGCCCCGCCAACGATGCGCTGGCCGCCGCCCTGCCGTCCCGTATCGCCCTTTCGCCCGCCTGATCGATTCGACCCGCGATCGATCTTGGACGACGTGCGCCGAAGTGTTGGCCTCAGCGGCACGTCGCCTTAAGATAGGTTGGGGTACGTCGTAGCGCGCGGCGTTGGGGGGAGCAGCGATGACGATCCAGCCGGGTAGTACCGCCGACGTCGATCGGGACTGAAGAGCGCGGTTTGCGCATTTCCGGTTCCACCGAACACAAGTCCGCCGTCCGTCCGCGTCGCGCTTCGCCGCGGCTGATGCTGGCCGGCGTGGGCGCAATGCTGCTCCTGGCCGCCATCCCGCGTCCGGCGCAGGCTTTCGACCTGTTTGGCCTGTTCGGCGGCGAACCGGAGCCGCCGGCGCCGAGCCTGTCTGCGCTGCCCTATACCGTGCGGATCACCGGCACCGACGAGTCCGATGTTCTGCAAGCGCTGCAGGACACCTCCAGCCTCTACCGCCTGCGCCAGGAGCCGCCCCCGGACGGGGAGGGGCTCCTGCGCCGGGCCGAAGCCGACCGGACCAAGCTCGCCGACGTCCTGTCGGGCTATGGCTATTACCAAGGCACCGTCGCGATCCGGATCGACGGTGCCCCGGCCGACGGGCTGGCCGCCGCGGCCGTCGGCGCCGCGGAGGCGTGGCGCAACCGCGGTCTTGTCCCCGTGCGGATCGCGGTCGATCTCGGGCCGCTCTATCACCTGCGCCGGGTCGTCGTGCGCGATCCCGCCGGACACACCTTCCCAGAGACGATCCTCCCCGCGCGGGTCACCCGGGTAGATAAGGATGTCCCGGCCCGCTCCGCCACGGTGCTGGCCCGCGAAGCACGGATCGTCGATCAGTTCCGGGCCCAAGGGCACCCCTTCGCCAAGGTGATCACCCGCGATCCGGTCGTGGACGATGCGGTCCACGTCATGGATGTAACCTTCACGGTGGATCCGGGTCCGGTTGCCGGGCTCGGTCCGGTGGCGGTCAGCGGGGCACCAGGCATCGACCCGGCCACGATCCGCTCCTTCATCTATGCCGACCCAGGCGATCCCTATTCCCCCCAGGCGGTCGCAGCGATCCGGCGGTCCGTGGCGCGGATCGAGGGAATCGGCGGCGTGCGTGTCCGCGAGGGTACCGCCCTTGATGCCGACGGCAACCTTCCGCTGTTCGTGGAGGTCACCGAACGGGAGCGCAACCTCGTCGGCATCTCGGCACGCTATTCGACGGTCGATGGTCCGGGGGTGCGCGCCTACTATGCCAACCGCAACCTGTTCGGCGGCGGCGAGACGTTCCGGATCGACGCCGACATCTATTATCTTGGCCTCGGCAGCGACCCGTTCGCCACGCAGCGCAAGATCGCCGGCATCGGTACGAACGGGCTCGGCGGACGCTTGTCGGCCACCTACGTCCAGCCAGCGCTGTGGGGCTCGCGCAACGACTTTCTGGCCAACGCCTTCGTCACCCGGGAGGTGCAGCAGAGCTATCTGGTCGATGGTGGCGGCGCCTCCGCGGCGATCCGGCATCGGTTCTCCGACACGTTCTCGGCTCAGATCGGGCTCGATGCGCAGGTCGGACGCTCGAAGGACGCGCTGGGCACGGTCAATTACCGGCTGATCGGCGTGCCGGCTTCGGTCACCTACGATTCTACCGACAACCTCCTCGATCCGACCCGCGGCGTGCGGGCGATCGCCTCGCTCGCTGCTTATCCGGGGGCGATCTCGTCGCCCGGCATCCTCGTCGCGAAGGCCCAGGGTTCGACCTATTATTCGCTGGACGACGAGTCCCGATACATCCTGGCCGGACGGGTCGGTTTTGGCTCGGTCTCCGGTGCGCCGCTCGGCGAGATCCCGGACAATTTCCGCTTCTTCGCCGGCGGCGGCGGCTCGGTCCGTGGCTATCCGTACCGGACCCTCGGACCGATCGGACCCTACAACCTGCCAATCGGCGGGCGCAGTCTGCTGGAAGCCTCGCTGGAGGCCCGCATCAAGGTGACCGACACGATCGGCGTGGTGCCGTTCTTCGACGCAGGCACCGCCTTCGCCTCCGAGGTGCCGGATTTCAACGAGAAGATCCGTAAGTCGGTCGGCATCGGCCTGCGCTACTACACCGGAATCGGGCCGATCCGCGCGGATCTCGCCTTCCCGCTCGACCCCTACAAGGGCGGTCACGTGCGTCCGGCGGTCCTCTATCTCAGCCTGGGGCAGGCGTTCTGAATGGATGATCTGAGAGGCCGCACCGGACCACGCCGGAGAACCATCTCCGACGCCGCGCGTGTGGGCTTGGCGCTCCTCCTACTCTGCCTCGCCATTCTTGTGACTGCGGTCGCCACGGGAACGCGCGCCGACGAGGGCGACAAATCCGTGCTCGGCGGGCTCCTGTCCCGGGCCCTGTCCACGCCGTCGTCGCGGGTCGCCATCGGGAAGATCGACGGCGCCCTGTCCTCCGACGCCATCATCCGCGACGTCGCCGTGAGCGACAGCGACGGCGTCTGGCTGAGGCTCGACAAGGCGCGAATCGTCTGGCGGCGGCTCGCCCTGCTGTCGGGCCGGCTGGAGGTGGATAGCCTTGAGGTCGGACGGCTCGAGATGCTGCGTCGCCCCGTCCCCGGGCCGACCCCGCCGGAGGCCAAACCGGACGGGAAGCTGCTCCCGGACCTGCCCGTGAAGGTGGAGGTCAAGGATTTCAAGCTCGGCGAGTTGATTCTCGGCGAGCCGGTCGCGGGGCAGCCTGCACATTTGTCCGCCGAGGGCCGTGCCAAGCTCGGCGCGGCGAGCGAGGGGCTGGAGATCAAGGCGCGGGCACAGCGTCTCGACGCCGCTGGCCGCTTCCTGCTCAGCCTGCTCTACGTGCCGAACGGCGACAAGCTGGAGCTGAAGGCGAACCTCGTAGAGCCTGCGGGTGGCCTGCTTTCGAAGGCGGCCAATATCCCGGGCACACCCCCCATCAATTTCGACCTCGATGGGACGGGGACGCTCGACGCGTGGTCCGCAAAGCTCGATTTCACGGCCGGCCCCGAGATCGGTGCGAAAGGCGGCGCCAAAATCTCGAGGATCGGTGCCGAGCGGCGCCTGGCCCTCGATCTCGCGGCGCGCGTCGAAGGTCTGGTGCCGGGCCCGGCCGCTTCCGTGTTCGCGGGCACGACGCAGCTCGCGGGTGGCCTCGCCTTCGCCGACAGCGGCGCGTTCCGGATCGATCGGCTGGAGCTGACCTCCCGTACCGCCCGGCTCACGGCCGGGGGCAGCCTGACGGCGGATCGCGTCGCCGACCTCACCCTTCAGGCCCGGGCGCTGCCGACCGAAGGCGATGTGACTCGAGCGGGCGAGGCTGAGATCGGCAAGCTCGTCTTCGACGGCAGCCTCAAGGGGCCGATCGCGAGGCCGACAATCCGCGGCACCCTCGATGCGGCCGGCCTGCGCAGCCGCGATTCCAATGTAGATCGGGTCGAGGCACGGCTGGACGTCACGCCTCAGGGTGAGACATCGACCCAGCGATTCGCGATCGCCGCCGACGGCAGGGTCGAGGGCCTGCGTCTGGCGGACCCGGCCCTCCGTCGGGCCCTCGGGAGCCGGGCGCAGCTCATCCTTCGAGCGGCGGCCGGGCCGGACGGAGTGATCGACGTATCGACGCTCCGGCTGGAATCCGACACCGCCCGGGCGGGCTATACTGGCCGGATCGGCCAGAACACGCTGGCCGGTACGCTGGACGCCGTGCTGCCGGATCTCGGGGTCTTCTCCGGCCTCGCCGGGCGCGGATTAGCGGGCTCCCTCGAAGCCAAGGCGCGGCTCAGCGGCGACCCGGCGCGCAAGGCGGTTGCGGCCGATCTGTCCGTCACCACCGCCGGTCTCGCTACCGGGATCGCGGCAGCCGACCGTGTCCTGGGCCGGACACCCTCCCTCCAAGGGCAGGTATCACAATCCTACGACGGGTATGGTTTCGATCACCTGCGCCTGGAGGGGCAGGGTCTTACCGCGACGGTACAAGGTGCGGCGACGTCGCAGACGGCCGATGTCACCGGCCGACTCGATCTGAAGAGTTTAGCGGATCTCGACGCGCGGCTTACCGGGCGGGCCGCTGTCGATGCCCGGCTTACCGGCTCGCTGGAGCACCCGGATGTGGCCGCGACGGTCACTGCTCCCGCCGCGACGGCGGACGGCAAGCCGATCCGCAACCTGCGCGCCGAGGCCCAACTCAAAGACGCCCTGCTGGCACCCGAGGGCAGCCTGCAGCTTTCAGGCGACGTGGCCGGCAAGCCGCTGACCGGCGATGCCCACGGTGCCCGCGCCGGAGGGGATTGGGTGCTCGACCGTCTTGGACTGAATCTCGGTTCGGTGGCGGTGGCGGGCAGCGTCGCGGTCGCGGCCGATACTTGGCTTTCGGCCGGCTCGCTCACAGTGCGGGCGGCGAACCTGGAGGACATCTCGCCGCTCGCGCCCGAGCCGATGGCGGGCCGGCTCGACGCGGCCGTGACGCTGGCCCGCGATGGCGGTCGCCAGGATGCCGTCATCCGGGCGACCGGAGCCGGACTGCGCTACGGCGGCTATGCCCTGAACCGTCTCGACGCCGATCTGAAAGGTCGCGACCTGCGCGCCCATCCGATCCTAGACGGGCGTCTGGATGCCGACCGGCTGCTCGCCGCCGGCCAGCAGATTGATTTGGTCCGGCTCGTCGCCGTGGGCAGCCCAGACTTCAGCGACGTCACCCTGACCGCGAAAGCCCGGGGCTTCGGCCTCGACGGGGCGGCGCGGGTCGTGCCGGCCGACGACACGCGCATCGAGATCCAGCGCCTCGCCGCTGCCCGCGGAAGCGACCGGTTTGCCCTAGCCGGTCCGGCCACCGTCACCCTGCGGGGTGGTGCCGCGGTGATCAACGGGCTGGCTATCGCGGCGGGATCCGGACGCGTCTCGCTCGACGGAAGGCTGGGGCGCGACCTCGATCTGCGGCTTGCCATCAAGGCGCTGCCCCTGTCGCTCGCGCGGATCGCCGCGCCCGACCTCGCCCTCTCGGGGACCCTCGACGGGGACGCGGACCTGCATGGCTCGGCAGAGAGGCCGGAAGGCCGCTACGCCCTCACGGTAACCAAGCTCGTGGCGCCGCAGACCCGGAAGGCGGGTCTGCCGCCGGTTAATGCGAGCGCCAAGGGCATTGTGTCGGGCGGGCATGCCAGCCTGGACGGTCGCATAGATGCAGGGAAGGGCGTCGCCCTGACCGTGGCGGGCACGCTGCCGATCGAGGCCGGCGGTGCTCTGGATTTGCACGCCCGGGGCGGCCTCGATGCCGCGCTCGCCAATTCGCTGTTGAGTGTCGGCGGCCAGAGCGTCGCCGGAAAGGTCGCCATCGATGGCGGCGTCACCGGCACGCTGGCGGCCCCCCGCGCGCAGGGAGCGGCGGTGCTCACCGGCGGCAGTTTCACCGACCCGCTCAACGGCATCCGCCTGACCGGGATCGAGGGACGGGTCAGCGGCCGGGGCGACAGTCTGGTGGTCGAGCGGCTGAGTGCGGCGACACGCAACGGAGGCCGCGTCTCGGTGACGGGGCGCGTGGCGCTCGAGCCCGATTTCCCCGGCCAGTTCCACGTCGTCGCCGACAGGGCTGAGCTGGTCTCGAGCCCGCTGATGACCGCGGTGTCGAGTCTCGATCTCACCCTCGCCGGCCCGCTGACCCGAACGCCACGGATCTCGGGCCGCGTCGATGTCGCCTCGATCGATGTCGCTGTACCGGACCGGCTGCCGGCCACGGTGCGGCCCCTGCCGGGCGTGCGCCACGTCAACACGCCGCCTGAGGTGCGCGTCCGGCTGGCCCAGCGCGCGGAGCGCAAGGCAACACCCGGCCGCCGGCCGAAGAAGCCTGCCGTCCCCTTCGACGCCACCCTGGACGTGACGGTCGATGCCCCGAGCCGTATCTTCGTACGCGGGCGCGGCATCGATGCGGAACTCGGCGGAACCCTGCGGGTCACCGGGACATCGCTCGCGCCCAACGCCGTCGGCGCCTTCGCCATGCGGCGCGGCCGGTTTGAACTCGTCGGGCAGCGCCTGGATTTCAGCCGGGGCCAGCTGACCTTCGCGGGGAGCCTGACGACCCCGGACCTCGACTTCGCCGCCGAGACCAAGGCCGGCGACGTGACCGCTCGGGTCGCGGTGACCGGACCGGCCGATGCGCCGCAATTCGCCCTGACATCCGATCCGGTCCTGCCGCAGGACGAGATCCTGTCGCGCCTGCTGTTCAAGAAGGCGGCGGGCGGCCTGTCACCGTTCCAGGCCCTGCAGCTCGCCCAGGCGGTCGCCCAGCTCTCGGGTGGCGCGGCCGGGCCGGACGTATTCGAGCAGGCCCGCAAGGGGCTCGGTCTCGACAGCCTTGATGTCTCGACCGGGGCGAGCGGCGGTCCGGCGCTCGGCGCGTCGCGCTACATCTCCGATCGGGTCAGCATTGGATTGAAAGCCGGCGCCAAGCCGGCCGACACGGCAGTGGGCGTCGATTTCGACGTCACCCGGCGGATCAAGCTCAAGGGCGAGGCCGGCAGCGACGGCCGGACCAGCCTCGGCGTCGGCGCCGAATACGAGTGGTGAGGCGGATAGCGGCGGACCCTGCGGGATAGACACGCCCGGGCAAAGATTTAGGTTCGGCACAAGCGGCCACGATAGCCGCGGATCGGGCGGGAAACTTCCAGGGCGATGGACGATCTTTTCGAGACGGATGACGATGCCCCGGTGCCGGAGGGGGGGCTCCTGCGCATGCTGCCGATCATCAACCGGCGCGGCCTGCACGCCCGGGCCTCCGCGAAATTCGTGCAGACCGTCGAGCGGTACCACGCCGCGGTGACCGTGACCCGGGCGGGCGAGACGGTCGGCGGGCGCTCGATCATGGGCCTGCTGACATTGGGCGCCGCCATGGGCACGCGCATCGCCGTCACCGCTGTCGGACAGGATGCCGAGGCGTGCCTCGATGCCATTGAGGCGCTGCTCGCCAACCGGTTCGGCGAGGACGAGTAGCCGCGCTCAGATCGCCTTGCCCGGCCACGTGCAGAGGTCCGAGACCAGGCATCGCGGGCAGGCGGGTTTGTGGGCCGTGCAGGTGTCGCGACCGTGGCGGAACAGCCAGACATGGGCCCCGTCCTTGAACCGCTCGGGCACGATCCGCGCGAGCCCGTCCGCGACGGCGTCCACGGTGGCGCCGGGGGCGAGCGGGATCCGGTTGGAGACCCGGAACACGTGCGTATCGACCGCGATCACCGGTTCGTGGAAGGCGAAGTTCGCCGTCACCTCGGCGCTCTTGCGGCCGATGCCCGGGAGACGGCGCATCGCGATCGCGCTGCGCGGCACGACGCCGCCGAACTCCGCGATCAGCGTCGCCGACAGCTTGACGATGTTGCGCGCCTTCGAGGGCCCGAGGCCGACCGGCCGGATGATCTCGGTGATGCGCGCCTCACCCAACTCCAGCATGCCGGCGGGATCGCGAACGGCGGTGAACAACGCCTCGGCGATGCGGGCGACCGTCGGGCCGGTGGATTGGGCCGAGAGCAGCACGGTCACGAGCAGCCGGAACGGATCGCTGTCGTCGAAACCGGCCTTCGGGTCTGGATCGGCCTCGGAAAGGCGCGCCATGACGGCGGCGACCCGGTCGGCTTGACCGCTGTCGAGCGGCGGCGCGGACTTGGCGCGCGACCGGGCTGGGTGTGATCGGAGGCCGTGGAGGGTGTCGCGCGCCATACCGGGCAGCTAGCGTTCCGCCTGAGAGCCCGACAGGTCGCGCCTGCGCGGCGGATTGACCGTTCAGGCTCGCGCCCACCGCCACGACAGCAATGCCGCGCCGGTTCCGAGACGGAGTGCGTCGGCGACGACCGCACCGGCCCGACGCAGGAACTCCGCTCGCATCGCCCCCCGACGTCCGAAGAGAGACGCAACAACGCGGCCAGGCGAGGCCTCGGCCGGGTCGCGCAAAGCCGCCGGCTCGGTCAGCGGGCGGATCTGGGCGGCGGGCGCCTCCCATCCCACCGGGCGAATCCCAATGAAGGCCATCGCCGGAACCGTGCGCAGGCGCGTCGAACGGTTCGCTGCCGGGCCGGAACGGACCGACGGTGAGACCCGGACGGGCTCAGGTGCGCCCACGAGGCGGATCGGCCGCCGCAGCGCCCGGAGTCGCGCCTTCACAGCCCGATCGACGGCCTCGGCGGCTGCTTGCGCGGCACGTCCGGCATTGTCCGTCTCAGCGGGTATGCAGGACGGGGCGCGACGAACCAGAACCCGATACGGCATGACCCAGGAATTCGCGTCCTGAGACGCTTCGCATCCGGCCTCGGCATCACGGTCCCAGGCGAGCGCGACGCTTTGGCCGGCAGGGCAATGCCGGGCCTGCGCCGGCAGCTGAATGGAGCCGCGGAGTGGATCGACCACGGCGTTCCTGCCCAACGCGGCCGGCCGCACGGAGGCCGCTTCCGCATCCTCGCCACCGGGCCTGCGCGGGTCGACGTGCCACCCAGCAGCCCGATCCAGGACTTGCCATGTCCGCAGCTCCGCGGGCTCGGCCTGTTCGGACAGGCCGCCCTGTATCACGGTGAAGCGTGGCGCCATCGCGTGTCCTGCCTCTCGACGCTCTGTCCCGTTTCGGGACACTTCGACGCCTCCGCGGCGTCATCTGGGCAGAGCGCTTCAAGGTCGATGCCGTCCGTCGGCGTCAGAAGCCTGGGATGGCGAGCGGATTGTCGGACAGCGCCGTCGCATCCGGTGCGTCGATGCGTGGCCGGCCGAGGAACGCGTCCCAGAGCCGCTGGACGAAGGCCGGATCGAGGTCCTTCAGGATCAGGACGAGCCGGGACGTATGGTCGGGATCCGGCCAAGCCGGCAGGGTGAGCGGTGCGTGGAAGACGTGCTGGACGCCATGCACCACCAGGGGCCGTTCGAGATCGTCGGCGAGCGCCACGAGCCCCTTGAGCCGCAGCAGCTTCGGCCCGTGCCCCGAGCGCAGCAGATCCATGAACATCTCGAAGGCGGCGCGCGGCACGGGCGCCTCGCTGGTCAGGCAGACAGCCTGAATCGACGCGTCGTGCCGATTGACGTCGGCGCTGTCAGCATCAGCCAGCGTCGCGTCGCCCAGCCACGCGCGGACATCGGCCCCCTTGCCGTCCAGGCCGAACAAGCCGCCCAGCAACGCATCCGCCGGCGCGTCCGGCGCGACGATCGGGGCGACCGGATTGAGGGCGGCAAGCCGCGCCCGGATCCCGGCCGTGTTGCCAGCGAGATCGGCCTTGGTGAGCACGATCCGGTCGGCGATGGCCGCCTGCCGCACCGCCTCGGGATGCGCATCAAGGGTGTCGGCCCCTGTCGCCGCATCCACCACGGTGACCACCGCCTGAAGCCGGAAACGGAGCACGAGGTAAGGGTGATAGATCAACGCGTGCAGGATCGGGGCCGGGTCGGCGAGACCGGTGGTCTCGATTACAACCCGCCGAAATGCGCTGATACGCCCGTTGTCGCGCTTGCGCAGGAGGTCTTCGAGGGTCGCGATCAGGTCGCCCCGCACCGTGCAGCACAGGCAGCCGGCGCCCAGCAGGATCATGTCCTCGTCGACGGTCTCGATCAGCAGGTGATCGAGACCGATCTCGCCGAACTCGTTGACGATCACAACCGTGTCGGCGAGCGCCGGATCGCGCAGGAGCCGGTTCAGCAGCGTCGTCTTGCCGGCCCCGAGGAAACCGGTGAGCACGGTCAGCGGAATCGGCTCCGGGCGGCGCGGATCCAGGGTGGGCGCAGGGCTGAGTGACATGGCGGTCGAAGTGGGGTTCCCCGGCGCCCGCGGCAACGCGGCGGACGGCCGACCGGCTTATTCCTCGGCCGAGGCCTTCGTGTCAGCCGGCTTCTTGACCGGGACCGGCTTGTGCGCGGCGGTCTTGGGAGCAGGTTTCGAGGCAGGCTTGGACAGGCCCTTGCCCGGTTTGGCCTCCGGCATCGAGGGTGTCGCGGTAGCCGTATAGGCGCTCGCCGAATGGGGCAGGGGATGGGCCGGCTTCGCGGCGACCTTCGCGGCCGGCTTAGGCGCGGTCTTCGCGGCTTCCTTGGCCGCTTCCTTGGCGGCCTGCGCCCGTTCAGCCCGCTCGGCGCGCGCCTGCTTGGCCGCCTCCAGGGCCGCGAGGCGCTTGGCCTTGGCAGCTTCGAGCTTCGCGGCGCGGGTGTTGGCCGCCGCGGCCTTCTGCTCGGCCTCCTGCGCGTCGATGATCTGCTGACCCTCGGCCGGATTGCGGCCGATCCAGACGGCGATGGGCTGCAGCGGCGCGCGGGGCGGCAGGGTCCGGCTGCGCAGGGCCGGGTTGGAGAAGGCGACCATCGCCAAAGCGGGCGAGTTGGCCGCTGCGCCGCCGATCAGCTGCGCCGCCGAGCCGGGGGCACTGATCGCCCCAGGACCGTCCTCGATGGCCGGAGCCTTCTTGCCGCCGCACACGAAGGGCCGCATGTCCGGCGGCTGGGGCAGGGCAGAGGCCGGTAGCGCGTCGAGCGTCGGGCTTGTCCAGCCGGCGCTCTGGGTGAAGGCGTAATCGAACAGGTCGGCGGCTTTCACGTCGCGCTCGCGCGGGCTGGGCTGGCCCATCACGATGGTGACGATCCGGCGTCCGTTGCGGGTGGCGGTCGCGACCACGTTGAAGCCGCCCGAGCAGATGAAGCCGGTCTTCATCCCGTCGGTGCCGGGATAGCGCCCGAGCAGGCCGTTGTGGTTCGCCATGACGGCGCGGCCGAACTGGATCGCCGAGATCGAGAACAGATCGTGGTTATCCGGAAAGTCGCGGATCAGCGCCCGGGCCAGCACCGCCATGTCGCGGGCCGAGGTCCACTGGCGCGGGTCGGGCAGGCCGTTCGGATTGTACCAGTGGCTGTCGCGCATGCCGATCCGCACGGCGGTCTCGTTCATCATCGCGGCGAAGTTGTCGATCGAGCCGCCGAGATTCTCGCCGATCGCGAAGGCGATGTCGTTGGCCGACTTGACCATGATGATCTTGAGGGCGTTGTCGAGGGTGAGCTGCGTCCCGGGCTTGAAGCCCATCTTCGAGGGCGGCTCGGCAGCGGCCGCCGCCGAGATGGTGATCATCGAATCGAGCGAGACCTTGCCCTGCCGCACGAGGTCGAGGGCGACGTAGGTAGTCATCAGCTTCGTGATCGAGGCCGGGTACCAGGGATCGGTCGGCGCCTGCGCGTAGATCACCTTCCCCGAATCGACGTCGGCCACGAGGATCGGCACCGTGACCGCCTCCGCGGCCCGGATTCCGGCAAGGCTCGCCCCGATGAGCCCCGTCAGCGCCGCGAACCCGACGGTGAAACGCCGGAGGAGGGAAGAGGACATGCGTGCCCGACTCGTCAGAGGGATCGCCAGGGTCGGCGCGGTGAGGCGCCTTGGTTCCGGCCCGCAGACCGGCTGAAGGAACAATTCGAGCGGCCGGATCCGGTCGCCGCGCTGCATCACGGCATCAACGGGGCCACCGTGGCAAGAGCAAGGCGAGAGCCCATCGCGGCCCTGCACGGCGCAGTTGTCGGTGGTGCCTGACGGGCGCACCGCCTATCTGCAGACGGCGCGGCACGGGACGACGACTGGGACGACAGTGACTTACGCGGTCAAGGAACTCTTCCACACCCTTCAGGGGGAGGGCGCGCAGGCTGGCCGTGCGGCTGTGTTCTGCCGCTTCGCCGGATGCAACCTCTGGTCTGGGCGCGAGGCGGACCGCGCCGCCGCGGCGTGCCGTTTCTGCGACACGGACTTCGTCGGCTTCGATGGGGAGGGCGGCGGACGCTTCGCCGATGCCGAGGCCCTGGCCGCTGCCATCGCGGCGACCTGGGCCGGCGGCCCGGAGAACCGCTACGTCGTCTTCACGGGCGGCGAGCCGCTGCTCCAGCTCGACACGCCTCTGATCGAGGCGGTGCATGCGCGGGGCTTCGAAATTGCGATCGAGACGAATGGCACGCTGCCGGCGCCCCCGGGCATCGACTGGATCTGTGTCAGCCCGAAGGGCCGCACCCCCCTCGCGCAGACGACCGGTCACGAGTTGAAGCTCGTCTACCCGCAGGAAGATGCCGACCCGGCAGCGTTCGTCGACCTCGCCTTCCGCCACCGCTTCCTCCAGCCGCTCGACGGGCCCGGCCGGATCGCCAGCACGGAGGCCGCGATCGCGTATTGTCGGCGGGATGCCCGCTGGCGCCTCTCGCTCCAGACTCACAAGATGATCGGGATCCCGTAGGCTCGACCAAGATCCCAGCAGGATCTCGACGCGAAGCACACCAGATCGCTCACGCCTCGATGGCTGCGCGCTGCGCCCGTGCAGCCCGCGCCGCCAGACGTGCGAAACGCCCATTGACGGTGCCCGGATCCGGGTCCGCGCCGGCCAGCACCGTTCTCCGTAGAGCCACGAGCTCCGGGTCGCCCCAGGCATCGAGCAGGTGCCCGAAAGCCGCGTGTCGCGCAGCGTCGAACGGGATCGGCCGCCCGGTCGCATCCTTGAGCGCGTGGGCCGGGTGAAAAGCCGCGATGGGCACGTAGCCTGCGGGGATCGGTGCGGTCGCGGCGTGCGTCCGCTGCAGCCGGAGGAGTTTTGGAAGGATGTGGCTGTGCGGCCCGGGATCGCAGGTCTGCCCCGTCGCCGGGATCGGTGTGTAGACCTCGATCCGCCCCAGGCGGGCGACGAATACCCGATGCGGGCTCGAGGCCATGAGCGCCGGGAGGGCCGGATTGCCGGGCGCGAAGAGTGATCGGCCGGACGCGGCCCGGAGGCGCCGGATGAGGTCCGGATCGGTGAGGCGCACGCAGGCATCGACCGCTTCCAGGTCGAGACCGAGATCGAACAGGATGCCGCAACGATCCTGAGGCCGGATCGCGGCCGGGTCCGCCCCCAGCTCGGTCAGCACCGCGCGTCGCCCCATGGCACAGGCCGTCTCCGGCAGGCAAAGCGCGACGGCCTGGCTCCATCCGCCTGTGAAGCCTGTCTCGTATGCGACCGGCCGCAGATCCGGCGGCACGGTGAGCGCGAGCGCACCGCGATCCGTGGCGAGCCCGATCCGGCCGGCGTCGAGGCGCCGCACGGACTCATCCGCATCCCGGCGGAAGAACGCGACGGCGCCGTAACTGCCGAGACTCCATGCACAATGCGGGTCAGTAATCTGCGCGCGCAGAAACGCCTCTGCAGACCGCTCCGCTCGCCTCATCGACAGCCCCCACGGGATGGGATTACAGAGATCCATGCCTTGACACGGCCGACAAATGACCGGAAGTCGCAGGCCCATCATCGAAGTTGGGTTCGGCGACGCGGGCGCCCAGCTCGGACGGGGTCAGTGCGAAGATCTCTGCCGTGCCTCGTAACGGGACCTGCGGGAAAGGGCGCTGGCATGGACGTCATCGAGACCGCGATCCCAGACGTGAAGCGCATCGTGCCGAAGCGCTTCGGCGATACGCGCGGATGGTTCTCCGAGACCTTTCGGGCCGATGTTCTGGAACGGGCGGGGATCACCACGCCGTTCGTGCAGGACAACCAATCCTTTTCCGCCCCGCAGGGCACGATCCGCGGCCTGCACTTCCAGATCGCGCCGCGGGCCCAGGCCAAGCTGATCCGTGTGCTTCAGGGCGCCATCCTCGACGTGGCGGTGGATATCCGGAGCGACTCGCCGACTTTCGGCCGATACGTGGCTGAGAGGCTCGATGCGGAGACGGGAGCACAGCTCTTCATCCCGCACGGCTTCGCCCACGGCTTCTGCACCCTGACGCCCGACGTCATGGTCGCCTACAAGGTCGATGCCTATTACAGCCCGGAGCACGACCGCTCGCTCGCCTGGAACGATCCCGAGATCGCGATTTCATGGCCGGTCTCGGCCGAGGCCGCCGTCCTGTCCGACAAGGATCGCCGCGCGCCGACGCTGGCGGCACTCGGGCGCGTGTTCTGAAGAGCGCGGCGCGCCGCAATTCCGTCACGCCGGCCAGTCTTCTGCGGCCTCGGCGTCCCCATCGTCTTCCTGTCTCAAGAGGTAATCCGCCATGCGCATCCTGGTGACCGGAGGCTGCGGGTTCATCGGCTCGGCGCTGGTGCTGCATCTCGTCAACGATCTCGGCCACGAGGTCTGCACCCTCGACGCGATGACCTACGCGGCGAACCCGATCTCCCTGGCGTCGCTGGCCGACAACCCGCGCCATCGCCTCGTCGAGGCCGACATCTGCGACCACGCCGCGGTGCAGAAGGCGTTCGCCGACTTCAAGCCGCAGGCCGTGATGCATCTGGCCGCCGAGAGCCACGTCGACCGCTCGATCACCGATCCGGGCGCCTTCGTGCGCACCAACGTCATCGGTACCCAGACCATGCTGGACGGTGCCCGCGGCCACTACGAGGCGCTGCCGGAGGCGGACAAGCAGGGCTTCCGCTTCCTCCACGTCTCCACCGACGAGGTCTACGGCTCGCTGCCGCCGGGCGCCTTCTTCACCGAGGACAGCCGCTACGACCCGCGCTCGCCCTACTCGGCCTCGAAGGCGGCCTCCGACCACCTCGCCCGGGCATGGCACGAGACCTACGGCCTGCCGGTGCTGGTGACGAACTGCTCGAACAATTACGGGCCGCGCCACTTCCCGGAAAAACTGATCCCGCTGATGATCCTCAATGCCCTGGAGGGGAAGAAGCTGCCGGTCTACGGCGACGGCCAGAACGAGCGCGACTGGATCCACGTCGAGGACCACGCCAAGGGGCTCGTCGCCGTGCTGGAGCGCGGCCGGGTCGGCCAGACCTACCTGCTCGGTGGCCGGGCGGTGCGCAACAACCTCGCGGTGGTGAAGGCCCTGTGCGCGGCCTTCGACCGGCTGCGGCCGCAAAACGCCCCGCACGAGCAGCTGATCAGCTTCGTCGCCGACCGTCCGGGCCATGACCGGCGCTACGCCATCGACTGCACCAAGGCCGAGACCGAGCTCGGCTGGCGGCCGCAGAAGACCTTCGAGCAGGCGCTGGACGAGACCGTGGCGTGGTATCTCGACAACGAGAGTTGGTGGCGCCCGATCCGCGAGGGCCGCTACAAGGGCGAGCGCCTGGGGCTGAACGGCTGATGGACATCCTCGTCCTCGGCGGTGCGGGTCAGGTCGGCACCGAGCTGCAGGCCCTGCTCTGGCCGGACGGCGTCACCGTCCACGCGCCGGGCCGGTCCGAGCTCGACATCACCGATGCGGATGCCGTGGCGGCGGCGCTTGCCGCGCGCGCCTACCGGGCGGTGATCAACACCGCGGCCTACACGGCGGTCGACAAGGCCGAATCCGACGTCGTTGCGGCCTGGCGCCTGAACGCGCTGGCCCCGGCGATCCTGGCGGCCGCCACGGCGGCGAAGGGGATCCCGCTCGTCCACGTCTCGACCGACTACGTGTTCGCCGGCACCAAGCCGGAGGGCGCCTACGCACCCGACGATCCGATCGACCCGCAGAGCGTCTACGGGGCCAGCAAGGCCGCGGGCGAGCTGGCGGTGCGCACCGGCAACCCGCGCCACGCGATCGTGCGGACCGCCTGGGTGGTGAGCCCGCACCGGGGCAACTTCGTCAAGACGATGCTGCGTCTGGCGGCCGAGCGCGATGCCTTGACGGTGGTGAACGACCAGCACGGCTGCCCGACCTCGGCGGGCGACCTCGCCGCCGCGCTCGCGGCGATCGCGCAGCGCCTCGCGACCGACGCGGCGGCGCCGACGGGCACGTTCCACTGCGTGAACGCGGGCGATACGACGTGGCGCGGGTTCGCCGAGGCGATCGTGGCGGGTTCCGCCCGGCGCGGCGGCCGCGCCGTCCCGGTCGCGGGCATCCCGACCTCCGCCTACCCGACGCCGGCCCGGCGCCCGGCCAATTCGCGCCTGTCCACAACCAGCCTCACCGCGGCCTACGGCCTCCAGCCCCGCCCCTGGCAGGCGGCGCTCGACGACATCCTGGACCGGCTCGTCGGGCCGGTCTCAGAGGGAGTATCCAAGCCATGAAGGGCATCGTCCTGGCCGGCGGATCCGGCACGCGCCTGCACCCGGCCACGCTGTCGATCAACAAGCAGCTGCTGCCGGTCTACGACAAGCCGATGATCTACTATCCGGTCTCGGTGCTGATGCTGGCCGGCATCCGCGAGATCCTGATCATCTCGTCGCCGGAGCACCTCGACAACTATAAGCGCCTGTTCGGCACCGGGGAGCAGTTCGGCCTGACCTTCTCCTACGCGCTGCAGCCGCGGCCGGAGGGCCTCGCCCAGGCCTTCATCATCGGGCGCGACTTCGTGGGCGACGACGACGTGGCGCTGATCCTGGGCGACAACCTGTTCTTCGGCGCCGGCATGGGCGAGCTGCTGGAGCGCGCGGCCGAGCGCAAGCAGGGCGCGACGGTGTTCGCCTACCATGTCGACAACCCGCAGGCCTACGGCGTGGTCAACCTCGACAAGGCCGGCCGGCCGACCAAGATCGTCGAGAAGCCGCAGAACCCGGAATCGACCTGGGCGGTGACCGGCCTGTACTTCTACGACAATCAGGTGCTCGACATCGCCGCCGACGTGAAGCCCTCGCCCCGCGGCGAGCTGGAGATCACCAGCGTCAACGAGGCCTACCTGCAGCGCGGGCAGTTGCATGTCGAGCGGATGTCGCGCGGCTACGCGTGGCTCGACACCGGGACCCACGACAGCCTGCTGGAGGCGAGCGAGTTCGTCCGCACGCTGCAGCACCGGCAGGGATTGCAGGTCGCCTGCCTGGAGGAGATCGCCTACCTGCAGGGCTTCATCACCCGCGAGCAGCTCGTGGCCCGCGGCGAGATGTTCGCCAAGACCAGCTACGGCCAGAACCTGCTGCGGCTCGCCCGCGAGAGCGAGGACGATCTGCGCCTGCGCCGGGGACGCGATTAGGCAGCGCCTGCGCGACGCGCGCCTGCACAGAACTGAAACTCCGTTCGGTTGGGAGCGCTTCAATGCGCCCCGTCGTCGAAGCGGATCCCGCGCATGAGGTGGTTGTTTACGACCTCGCACGGCGTGCGCTCGCGCGCGTCATCCGCTGTCGCCGTGCCTGAATGACGGCCGGGGGGCATCATCCGCCTGACGGGGCCTTCGGCGCCGTCACGTCAAGGTCGACCAAGTTCCGATCTGAGCCCGGACGGCGTCGGTGGCTTGGCCGGCCGAGGGGCAAGGCCTCGTGATCGGGCGTGTCATCGGTCCGGGGCTCTGGGTCGGGACGTAACGCGGGTGTGACCTCCCGAATCAACCTGCGGCGCGATCCCCACCTTTGTTCGCCTTTGCAGACCCGACGCGGCACCGTATCAGGGGCCGCCACGCCGCCGCCGACCCTCGGACGCATCGAAATTCGGAGCCGCCGCAACGATGCGGGACCCCAACGCGATCGATTTCTGGCGCGGCTTCGCCCTGGTGACGATCTTCATCAATCACATCCCGGGCAACACCTTCGAGCGCTACACCTTCTCACAATACGGCATCTCTGATGCCGCCGAGTTGTTCGTGTTCCTCGCGGGGTGGTCGATCGGCATTGCGACCCGCGGCCGCGACGGCGTTCCGGAGCCGCCGGGTCGGAGCATCGTGCGGCTCCTCGCCCGCACCGTCGAGGTCTACCGGGCGCAGCTCACCGTCATGCTGTTGGCGCTCGCGATCATCGCGGGCGCGGCTCTCCTGCTCGACAATCCGCTCATCCTCGAATGGCACAATGCCGGCGGCTTCTTCGCGGATCCGATCCAGTCGGTCTGCGGCATGGCGCTGCTGACCTACCAGCTCGGCTACTTCAACATCCTGCCGCTCTACGTGCTTCTGATCGGCATCGCTCCGGTCTTCGTGATCGTGGGACGCGTCAACCTCATTGCGACACTGGTCCTGTCCGCAGGCATCTATCTCGCGAGCCTGATCTTCGAGTGGAACTTGCCCTCCTGGCCGGGGGAGGGGGATTGGTTCTTCGATCCGCTCTGCTGGCAGCTGCTTCTCGTGCTGGGCTTCGTGCTCCAGCGATGGAACGCGCGTTCCGACATCCCGCGCCGCTGGTCGCGCCGCCTGTTTCCCGCAGGCGTCGTCCTCGTCGTCGCGGGGATCGTGCTGGCCGTGACCGAGATCCGGCCGGACCCGATGCTGGTCCCGGAGCCACGACTGCTGTTCACGTTCGAGAAGACCTACCTGACCCCGGCACGGCTGGTACATTTTCTCGGGGTATTGTTGGCCTTTGCACCTGTTTACGCATTGCTCGCCCCGCGAATCGGCCGCATCGTCGACTTCCTTTCGCAGCTGGGGCGAAACTCCCTGGCTGTCTTCTCGATGGGCTCGATCCTGAGCCTGATCGGGCAGCTCGTGCGTTTCCAGACCGGCGGCGGCCTGCTGATCGATATGCTGGTCGCCGGCTCGGGGCTGATCGGTCTGGGGCTCACCGCATGGTTCGTCGAATGGCGCACCCGCACCAAGTCATCGAAGCCGCGCCCGTGAGGACGGCGTTCCGGGTTCGGGTCCTCGCGGCCCTGATCCTCGCCGGCACCGCGCTGCCCGCGTGGGCGGAACAGCCGGCCGATCCCGCAGGCGACGAATCCGTCCTGTCGCAGGAATGCCGGGTGCCTGGGGCGCAGCTCTACACGGCGGCCCGGCTCGGGGCGGTCAAGGCGGCCCTCAGCGAGAAGCGTCCGCTGAAGCTCCTGGCAATCGGCGGCTCCGCGGCCCCGGGCGCCTCCGCCTCCTACCCGGCCAAGCTGGAATCCGCCCTGGAGCGGGCTCTGCCAAAGGTCGATGTGGTGATCGACCATCGCGGCCTTCCGGGCGAGGTCGCCTCCGGGGCGGCCGAGCGCCTGCGCACCATGGTGGTGGAGGCCGAGCCCGATCTGGTGATCTGGCAGGTCGGGACCCACGACGCCATCGCCCGCGTCGATGCCGAGGCCTTCGAGAGCGCCCTCGACGAGGCCGTCGCATGGATCCGCTCGCACGGAATCGACGTGGTGCTGGTCGATCCGATCTACACCGCCAGCATGGCCGCGGATGCCGACTACAACCGGATCGTCGAGGCGGTGCGGACCGTCGCGATTCAGCAGCACGTGCCCCTGGTGCGGCGCTACGAGGCGCTGCACTACCTGTCGAGCCGCAGCGACCGGGGCGAGGGGCATATGCTCGGGCGCCAGTTCCGGCTCAACGATCTCGGACTGCGCTGCATGGCTGAGCACGTGGCGCTGACCATCGTCACTTCCCTGGGGCGGGCCGACGCACCCGCGGAGCCGAAGGCCGCGCCGGCCACACCGCCTTTAACCGGGTCGCAACGGGCCCCGGGTTAAATCGGACACCCAGAGGTCGGCCGCCCGCCGGACCCAGGTCCGGCGCGGAGCGCGTAGTGACAGCCACGGCTCTCTGGATCCGCGCGTTCCGACGCCTGAGCACCCTGCGCGGCGGCCCGCAGCGGATGGCACTCACGGTGTTCGCGATCCGCGTCGGCTCGGCCGGCTTCGCCTACGGTTCCCAGGTGCTGGCGGCGCGGCTGATGGGCTGGAACGCCTACGGCATCTTCGCCTCCGTCTGGGTCTGGACCGCGATGCTCGGCCATACCCTGACCCTGGGCCTGTCGCAGGGTGCCTGCCGGTTCGTGCCGGCGAACCAGGCGCAGGGGGACCTCGACCTCGCCCGCGGTTACATCCGGGCCGGCGCGCTGATGACGGGCGGGGCGGCCCTGGCCGTGGCCGGCCTCGGGGCGGCGCTGCTCGTCCTCGAGCCGGACCTGTTCGCGCCGGCCTACCGGGCCCCGATCGCGGTCGCGCTCGGCGTCATGCCGCTCTTCGCTCTGCAGGACTATCTCGAGGGCGTGGCGCGCAGCCAGAACTGGATCGGGCTCGCCATCGCGCCGCCTTATCTCCTGCGCCAGACGCTGATGATGGGCTGCATGGTCGCGGCGATCCTGCTCGGCGCACCCCCGCGCGCGGAGGTCGCGATGGCCTGCATGCTGGCCGCCGCGGCGGCGGCGACAGCCACCCAGGCGGTCCTGCTGGCGCTCCGCCTCCGCCGGGCGCTGTCGGAGGGCCCCCGGAGCTATCGCTGGCGCACGTGGCTCGGCACGAGCCTGCCGATCGCCGCCATCGATCTCGCCAATGCCGGCTTCACCTTCGTCGACGTCATCGTGCTCGGCGCTCTGGTGAGCCCGGCCGAAGTCGGGATCTACTTTGCGGCGACGCGGATCCAGCAATTCGTGGTGTTCGTGCATTTCGCAGTCAGCGCCGCGACGCTGCAGCGCTACAGCGCCGCCCAGGCGCAGGCGAACCGCTTCCTCCTGGCCGAACTCGTGCGGCGGCAGGCGCAGCTGACCGCGGCCGCGACGGTGGCGGTCGGCGGTGCGATCCTCGCCGCCTCGCCACTGCTCCTCGCGATGTTCGGCGCCGGGCTCGGCGACAGCATCCCGATCCTGGGCGTGCTCGTAGCCGGCAGCGTCGCGGCGAGTCTGTTTGGACCCGGCGAAGACCTCCTGACCATGCTGGGCGGTGAGCGGCTGTGCGCCGGGATCACCGCGGGCTCGCTCATCGCTGCGGCGTGCCTGTGCCTGATCCTGGTGCCGGGCTTCGGAGCGCTCGGCGCCGCCGGGGCGGTGGCCCTCGTCACCGTCGCGCGGGCCGGAATCCTGGCCGGCGCCGCCGGCCGGATGCACGGGCTGCCGACCCCGATCTGGTCCGCGGGAGCCGTCCGATGAACCTTGCGCGCACCGCCCTCAGAGCAGTGACCTCGTCGATCCCTGACGCCGCGACCCCGGATGCGGCCGGATGGGATGCCTTATTCGAAACCGCCGCCGCTCCGAATCCGCATATCTCACGGCACGTCATGGCGGCGCATGAAGCCGCCGGCCTGCTGCCGGCCGGCCTGCGCTTCGTCACCGCCTGGAGGGGCGGTCGGCTCGTCGCGCTGCTGCCGTGCGCGCCGGCCCGGGACCTCTCCGGACTGGGCGGCCGCGTCTTGCGTCCGTTCCTCTCGCCCTTCGTGACCGCGACCGCACCCTTGATCGCCGACGGGCCCGAGCGCGCCGCGCATGCCCATGATCTGGTCGCCGCCCTCGAGGCTGCGTCCGGCGGCCGGGTTTGGCGCTGGCCGCTGCTGCCGACCGGGGAGGGGGCCGTCCCCGAGATGCTGGCGGCGATGCGGACACGCGGCTGGGCCGTCGGCACAGTCGCGGCCTTCGACCGTCCGGTCATGGACCGCCGGGTGGATCACGACGCCTTCCTCGCGGACCATCCGAACCGCTCCCGGTTCAAGGATTTGCGCCGCCGCGCCCGACGCCTCGCGGAGATCGGCACCGTCGCGTTCGAGAGCGCCACGGGGGGTGCGGATCTCGCCCGGCTCGTCGCGGCCTTCCTCGATCTGGAGCGTGCCGGCTGGAAGGGGAAGGCTGGCACCGCCATGGCCTGCCGGCCCGAGACCCAGGCGCTGGCCTGCGCCTTGTTCGCAGAGGGGCCGGGCCCGGTGAGCGTCCGGGCGGATGCGCTTACCCTCGACGGGCGACCCATCTCGGTCAGCCTCGCCCTCGTCGGCAGCGGCACCGCGACCCTGCTGAAGACAGCCTACGACGAGGATCTGCGCAGCCACGCCCCGGGGCTGCTGCTGGAAACCGAGATCGTGCGCGTCTGCCACGCAACCAGCTTTGCCGAGCGGCTCGATTCGGCGACGCTCGACGGATCGGCCCTCGAAAGCCTCTACCGCGACCGGACTCCGATCGCCGAGATCATCGCCCTGCCGCCGGGCAGTCACGCTCTGTCCCTGGAGCGGCGGCTGAGACTCGCCCAGTTCGAGCGGGAAGCCCGCGCCGCCGCCAAGCGCGCCCTGCGGCGGCGGTAGACCAGGCTTACCGGGCCCGGTAGCGCCCGTCGCCCTCGACCCGATCGTAGACACCGTGACCGGTCCGGGCGCGGTAGGCGCGGCCAGCGATCTCGCCGGGCGTCGGTGGGGTGCCGGGCTGGGCGAAGCTCGTCTCGGGCCGGTAGGCCGGTCCCCAGCCGATCTCCTCGTCGCCGGCCGGGTCCTTGCCGGGAAAGCCGGTCACATAGCCGGTGCTCTGCGCGAGAGCCGGGGCGGCGGCGACGCCGAGCAGAACCGCGACGGCGAGGCGAAGACGTGAGGTGGAACGCATCGGTTGGAGTCTCCCATCCCTGACCCGGCTGACGGATCGTCCTTGGAGCAAACCCATCCTCGGGTGCGGTGTTGTCCCGGCGTGCACTCATGCCGCAGGGGTGTCGGCACGGTACCGATCTAAAAAAATCGGACGGCCGAATGGCTGTCACCGGCGCACCATCGCGGAGGCGCGGACGCCATGGACGATTGGAAGGCGGGATTGCGGGCCGAATTGCGGGCGATCGCGATCGCCAACGGCGACGCGGCGCTGGCGCAGCTGCCGGGCCTGCTGCGGCGGCTCCGAAGCCATGAGGCGGCGCTGAGCGGCAACCCGATCCTCGCACTGTATCGACGCTGGCGTATCCGTTCCCTGAGCCGGGCCGTCGCGGACGCGCGCTGGCAAGCCGAGCAGGGGCGCGCCGCCCGACTGGGAGGGCTCGACCCACGCCTCTGATGGCCGAACCCATCCGGTCGACCTCAGGTGCTGTCTTCAAAGGATGGACTCGCGACGATCTGCTTTCGGGCTGGGAGCTCGGTGACGCGGACATCGTTGGCGCACCTGTTGGGTGACGTGATCCAACTGCTTCTCCCGAGGGAGACGGGTCTGCTAGGCGCCTGAGTATGAGGCCATCGTCCACGAACACGATGACCCCGGCCGCGACGATCACGCCTTCCACCCTGGATCTGATCGGCAAACCCCTCTGTTTGCCCTTGACCGCGTCTATCGCGGACCGGATCGGATCCTGCGGACGCCTATCAGGCGATGCCACGGCCGCGGCTGTGCTCTGCGATACCGGCTCGACATCTTAAGGCCGCTACACCCCCGCTCCCGGGGATCGGGAACGCTCTTCGGCATGCCCGACGCGTCTCGAAAGCCGCGCCACGTCTTCAGCAGACCGGATCCAGATCCGAAAGTCCGCCCCGTTACGCCGCCACCGACCGCGCCAAGCGTCGGGTCGCCTGCGGCTTGTTGGGGGCGCGACCGGAGGCATCCGCAACCGGCCGCTCGGCGACCATGGCCGGCAGGCGCACGAGCACGATGGTGCCGACCGACTGCTCCGAGCGGATGCGGAGCGAGCCGCCATGCAGCTCGACCATCGAGCGGGTGATCGCCAGCCCCAGGCCCGAACCCTTGTGGGAGCGGGTCATCTGCGCTTCGACCTGCGTGAATGGCCGGCCGAGCCGTGCCAAATCCGAGCGTGGGATGCCGATGCCGTTATCGACCACGTAGAGGTGCGTGCTCGCCCCCGCCCGGCGCACGCGCACCGCGACACGGCCGCCGGCCGGCGTGAACTTCACGGCGTTCTGCACGAGATTGGCGAGAATCTGCTGGAGCGCGGCCGGATCGGCCAACAGGTCAAGATCAGCCGGCACGTCCGTGCTCACGGAGATGGCCTTCTCCTGCGCCACCGCTGCGAAGGGCGCGATGGCGGACGAGACCGCCGCCTCGGCCTCGATCGCCCGGGGGTTCAGCCGCACGCGGCGCGCCTCGAGCCGGGCCATGTCGAGGATATCGTCGATCATGGACAGGAGGTGCGAGCCGCTCTCACGGATGTCGCGGCAATACTCGGTGTAGCGGGGCGTACCGAGCGGCCCGAGCACGGCGTTCTCCATCACGTCGGCGAAGCCGATGATGGCGTTGAGCGGCGTCCGCAGCTCGTGGCTCATATTGGCCAGGAACTCGGCCTTGGCCTGGTTTGCCGCTTCCGCGACGGCCTTCTGGTCGAGATAGCGCTCGGCGAGATCGGCGAGCTGCTGGGTCTGGAGTTCCAGGGTCCGGCGGGAGCGCTTGAGGTCCTTGACGGTCTCGATCAGCTCGCGCTCCGAAGCCTGAAGTTGCTCCTGATGCCGCTTCAGGCTGGTGATGTCGGTCCCGACCGACACGTAGCCGCCATCCTTGGTGCGCCGCTCGCTGATCTGGAGCCAGCGGCCATCCGCCAGCTCGGCCTCGAAGGTGCGGGACGCCATGCCGCCGAGTGCCATGCCGGCTTCCGGCGATTCGCGCCGGACCTGGGGCAGCACGCCCCGGCCCATCACCTCCGTGTAGCTCTGGCCGGCCCGGGCATCCTCCGGGCTGAGGGCGTGGAGGTGCCGGAACTTCGAATTGCACAGGACCAGCCGGTTGCCCGTGTCCCAGAGGACGAAGGCCTCCGAGATCGCCTCGACGGCGTCGCGCAGGCGCATGTCGGCGGCCGCGTTGACCTCCTCCAGGGCACGCTGCTCGCTGATGTCGGTGGCGATGCCCACGAGGTGTCGGCTGCCATCGCCCGCGTTCACCACCACCTCGGCCCGGGTGCGGAACCAGACATAGGCCCCGTCGGCACCGCGCATGCGGAAGGCGTGGTCGATGGTGGTCTGGTTGGCCGCCAAACCCCGAGCCAGGCTGTAGAGGTCGCCGTCGTCGGGATGGACCAAGCCGTTGACGTCACCGAAGGACAGGTACTCGTGCTGCCGCCGGTAACCCAGCAGGCCGTACATCGAATCCGACCAGTAGATCCGGCCCCGCGCGACGTCCCAATCCCACAGGCCGCAGGCGCCGCGGCGCAGCGCCGTCTCCAGGCGCCCGCGGATCTTCTCGCGGGCGCGGTCGGCCCGGGCCGCCTGCCGGGTTTGAAGGCCGTAGGCGAGTCCGACGCCGACGATCACGATGGAGGCGGCGGCGATCAGCACGATCTGGTCGCGGGTGCGGGCGCTCCAGCCGCGCAGGAGCGGCTCGACCGGTTGCAGAACCGCCACCTGTCCGACGCCGCCCGGCAGGCTGTGCATGGCCGCCAGCACGGTCTCGCCGCCGGGCTGCTCGATAATGATGGCGCCGGCGCGCTCGCCGAGGCCGGAGAGCGGCTCACTCGCGCCGAGCACTTGCGACAACGTCTCGAGGTTGGCCGGGAGCGGCGGATGAGACGCGACGATGCGGGTGTCGGGCCGGATCAGCAGCAGGCGCCGTCCCGAATGACGGCCGGTCTCCGGCATCAGCGCGCGCAGGTCCGCTGTGGCGGCGCCCGCAGGATTGATCGCCCGGGCGGCGAGGCGCGCGAAGCCCTCGACCTCCGCCTGGGCGACCGACAGGATCTCGGCGCGCTGGCCACGGATGTGAAGCGCGGCCAGGCCGACCAGACAGGCCAGGAACACCGCGAGGCTTCCCGGCACGGCATAGCGCAGCCAGCGCTCGGCCTGCGAGAACCGCGGCTGCCGGGCATGACCCGGCCAGGAAACGGCGAGAGTCGAGTCCGCACGCGCGGAGAAGGAAGCGGAACCCGCCTCCGGCATGGCCGAACCTCGCCCGTGGGAACTGCGATCCGGTTCGAGCTCCCCGCCCCCCGAATCTTTGTGAATACAATCACCCCGAGGGGCGGTTTGTCCACGGATTTTTTACCATACCGGCTTGACGGACACCCCCTGTTGCAAGGTCGCAAGAGAATCGATTTCTACCGTAGAGTCAGTTACTTAGCCACCTCCCAGGGTGCGGCCGAGAATGTCGGCCGTATCGCGGGAGAGGCCGGGGATCGCCTTGATCCCGTTGAGCATTTCGCCGGCTTTCGCGGCCCGCGATTTTTCCAGTCGGCGCCAGGATCCGAACGCCGTCAGCAGCCGCGCGGCAACCTGCGGATTGGTCGAATCCAGCGCCGCCACGACCCTGGCCACGCACGCGAATCCCGCTCCGTCGGGTCTCGCGAACTGGGTCGGATTGCCGAACGCGAAGCTGCCGATCAGCGCGCGCACCCGATTCGGGTTGGTGAGCGTGAAAGCGGGGTGCTCCTGCAGCCGGGTGATTCGCTCCAGCGTCCCGGGCTCGGGGATCTGGGCCTGGAGGGCGAACCATTTGTCGAGGACAAGAGGCTCCTCGGCGTAGCGCCCGGCGAAATCCGCGAAGGCCGCCTCCCTAGTCGCGCCCGGAATCAGCGCCAGGGTGGCCAGCGCAGCGAGGCGGTCGGTCATGTTGGTCGCGTCCGCCAGACGCTCCGCGGCCCGCGCGGCGCCGGTTTCGGGATCGCCCGCCGCGATCAGGTCGAGGGCGGCGTTGCGCAGCGCGCGGCGCCCGGCCGATGCCGCGTCGGGGCTGTAGGGCGCATCCGGCACCGGCGCGAGGGCGGCATCGATCCGTTCGAGGCGCGGCCGCAGGCTCCGGCCGAGATGGGTCCGCAGAGCGGCGCGCGCCCGGTGGATCGCATCGGGATCGATATCGGACGGCAGGGCGTCGGCGGCCTCGCCCTCGCTCGGCAGCGCCAGCACCAGGGCCGCAAAGGCCGGGTCGATCAGGGCCTCGCCGTCGAGGAAGTGGCCCAAAGCCTCCGCGAAGGCGTCCATCCGCCCGGCATCGGGCTCCAGGATCAGCCGCAGGGCGACATCCTGCGCCGCCTGCCAGCGGTTGAACGGGTCGCTGTCCTGCGCCAGCAGCCGCATACGTTGCGCGTCGGTGAGGGCGAGGTCGAGCCGCACCGGCGCGGAGAAATCCCGAAGCACCGACGGCACCGGCTCCTCGGTGACGCCTGCGAAGACGATCTCGGCTTCAGCCCGGTCGAGCACGAAGACGCCCTCCCGCACCTGCGCGGCGGTTGCCGCCTCGAGGGGGCCGGCGGTACCGACGAGCCCGAGTGCGACCGGGATCACCAGGGGCGGCCCCTCCTGCCCGTCTTCGCCAAGCAGGCTCTGCACCAGCCGGAGCGTGTAGCGGGCCGCTTGCGGATCGTATCGGCCCGTCACCGTGAGGCGGGGCGTGCCGGGCCGCTCGTACCAGCGGGCGAAGTCCGTCAGGTCGCGTCCGGTAACGGCCGCGAAGGCCGCGAGGAAATCCTCGACCGTGGCGGCGCGCCCGTCATTGTCGGCGAAATACCGATCCATACCGGCGCGGAACGCGTCGGGCCCGATCAGGGTCCGCAGCATCCGGACGATCTCGGCGCCCTTGTCGTAGACGGTCGCCGTGTAGAAGTTGTTGATCTCCGCATAGGCCCGGGGCCGCACCGGATGACGCAGCGGCCCGGCATCTTCGGGGAACTGACGCGCCCGCAGCGCGCGCACCTCGGTGATCCGATGCACCGGCCGGGAACGCATATCCGAGGAGAATTCCTGATCGCGGAAGACCGTCAGGCCCTCCTTCAGACAGAGCTGGAACCAGTCGCGGCAGGTGACGCGATTACCCGACCAGTTGTGGAAATACTCGTGTGCGATAATCGCCTCAATGGCGGCATAGTCTCCGTCGGTCGCCGTCTCGGGACTCGCGAGCACATATTTGTCATTGAAGATGTTGAGGCCTTTATTCTCCATGGCGCCCATGTTGAAGTCGGACACGGCGACGACGTTGAACACGTCGAGGTCATAGGCGCGGCCGAATGCCGTCTCGTCCCACGTCATGGAGCGGATCACGGCGTCGAGTGCGTAATCCGCCCGCGCCTCCTTACCGGGCTCGACATAGACCGCGCAGGTCACGGCACGGCCCTCGGCGGTGGTGAACCCGGTCTCGACCTTACCGAGGCGACCGCCGACGAGGGCGAACAGGTAGGCAGGTTTCGGGTGCGGGTCATGCCAGACGGCGAAGTGTCGATCCGCGCCGACCGGCCCGGATCCGATCCGATTGCCGTTGCCCAGCAGCACGGGCGCCTCGGCCCGATCGGCCTCGATCCGTGTGGTGTAGACCGCCATGACGTCCGGGCGGTCGAGGAAGTAGGTGATGCGGCGGAAGCCGTCGGCCTCGCACTGGGTGCAGTAGACGCCGTTCGAGCGGTAGAGGCCCATCAACTTGGTGTTGGCGGTCGGGTCGATCTCGGTGACGAGGCGCAGGCTGAAGGGCTGCCGGGGCGGGGCGAGGAGGCTGAGCCCCGCGGGCGTGACCGTATAGGCATCGGGTGCCAGGGGGGCACCGTCGAGGGCCGCAGAGATCAGCCGCAGATCGTCGCCGTCAAGGTTCAGCGGCGCCCCCGCAACGCCTGCCGGGTTCGGACGCAGCGCCAGGGTGGCGTCGATCCGAGTCGCGTGCGGGTCGAGGCGGATATCGAGGTCGACGCGGTCGATCAGATAGTCGCTCGGCCGGTATTCCTCGAGGCGGATCAGCGGCGGCGTCTCGGTGCGCATGCGGCTCTCACTCCGGGTCTGGATCGGGCCCGTTCTGGTCCCTCCCGGCGCCGGGCGCAACGCGGCCCATTTCGCGGCGCGATGCAAAGGGCGCAGATCGGCCGCCGAAGCGGTTTCAGGGTCGATGTGAGAGCTGACCTGCGGAAGCTTCCGTGTCTGGCGCGCCGACCGCGAAACCCGATCCTGCTCGCCCAGGGCGGGGAAAAGCCCCTCCGCGACACAGCCTGCGCCGCCGCCCCAGATGCGGGGATCCGTTCGCCAGCACGAGGCGGGGCCGAGCGGGTTTAGCTGTTGAGACCGGGCCGCTCGGCCCCTGTCGAAGCGAAGACCCTGGGAAGGATTTGCACTCCGATTCTGAGCGCGCCGCGATCCGCGGCGCGTAAATACTCTCCGCGCTTAGCCCTTGCGGACCAGCGGCGCCACCACCGGCGCAGCCGGGGCCGGCGTGTAGAGCGGTATGATGAACCGCACCCAGCCATCCGTCGAGACGTTGTCGCGGGTACGGCCGAGTGCATTGGTGTAGGTCGCGCCGGTCACGACGTCGCGGGCGACATAGGCCTGGACGGTGAAGGCCTTGAAATCGTAGCCGATCAGGCCGCCGATGGCGAAGCGGCCGCGATTGCCGGCCGCCGCGCTGTACTGGCTGATGTCGAAATTGTACGTGCCGTAGGCGACCGGGCCGATCTCGAAGTTGCCGAACTTCTTCGTCGCGGTCAGGTCGATATTGAGCGCGTCCGACAGGCGCAGCGGTCCGATTGCCGAACCCACCGGGCCACCGAAGCGGCCGGGCGAGTCGTAGATGTTGGCGGTCAGGTTGGCGGTGAGATCCCAGCCGTCGCCCGTATAGCTACCTGCGACGCCGAAGCGGTACGTATTCGAAGAGAATTGCGGCAGCACCGGCGTTCCGACCGGGCTGAGGCCGCCGGGTACCCGCGGATTCGGCGCGAAGGCGCCGGTGAACAGCGAGCCGCGCCCGGCATCGAGATCGTTCAGGTGGACGCCGCCGAGGACGCTGACGCCGACATTGCCGCCGAGGTCGAAGGCCCAGATGCCGGCGAGCAAAGTGCCGACATTGATCGAGATGTCCTTGTTGCCCTGGCCGGCCGCGTTGCGCGTGAAGGCGAACACGGTGGGCTGCGCCACCAGAGCCTCGATCCGGCCACCGAGCGGAGTCAGCGGCGTCGACCACAGCAGGAACGGGACGTTCACCGACGTATCCGGCGAGAACGGCTGATCGGTGCGCCGGTAGGTGAAGGTGTCCACCGCGTAGATGCCCTCCGGCAGCGGCGCGCCGGCGGCGAGGCCGACCTGCTCGCCCGGGACCGTCGTGGATTGCGCGAAGGCGGCGGTCGCGCTCAGCGCGAGCGCGGCGCCTCCCGCCAGCGTTGCCGTAAGCCGCTTCATCATCCTCCAACCCCTTTCCGCAGGCCGCACGTCGTCGCGCGCCGCGTCGCCGCGGCGTAGATGACATCGAAGCTTGCCGCTGATCCAACCAAGTTTGCTTGTATGGAAATGCGATCAATCTGCATACATTTCCAAGAACATCTTGATGATGTCACGGTTTTGTCTGGAGTCGACTGTAAATTATTCGGAGAACAACCAGAGGGCGGTGTGTGTTGCCCAGACATCACGCGCCGGCGCGGGTGGACGGCGCGCAGCGCGACGCCGGACCTCAAACCGCGCGCTTGAGCGCGACGCCCTCGGCGCCGCGGCGCTTCTGAATGACCTGCACGATGTACTCGGCATCCCGGCCGACCGCGCCGAAGCGCCCGGACCCCCAGGTGTTCAGCCAGGGCAGGCCGATGAAGGAGATACCGTCTTCACCCGTCACGCCGCGCTTGTGCTTGGGCTGGCCCGCGCCGTTGAAGACGGAGGCGTCCAGCCAGCGGAAATCCGGCGTGAAGCCGATGCACCAGACGATGCTGGTGATGCCGGAATCCGCGAGGGGGAGACGGGTGACCGGCTCGCCCGGTTCCCAGACCGGGCTGTAGGGCGGTTGCGCCGGTGCCGCGATGCCAGCCTCGGCGATGTACGTGTCGATGGCCGCGTTGATGCCGTTGTAGGTCCGGTCGGCCTGATCGAGCGAGCGCTTGAGATTATCGCGGAAGCGGAGTGCGCCGTCGGCATAATCCTCCAGCACGCCGTAGAGCGCCATACCCTCGGTCGCGAAGCGGCGCAGGTCGATATCTCGGCCGCCGTCGCGGCCGGTCACGTAGTGGTTGGTGTTATCGCGGACGCCATCGCGCAGGGGATGATCATCAACGGTCTTCTCGTAGTAGCCCATGTCGGCGAGCCACGTGACGACGTCGCGGCCCCGGTAGAAGCGGGCACAGCGGGGCGCATCGCCCACCGCCAGATGCACCCTGCGGCCGGCGAGGTGGAGATCCTCGGCGATCTGCGCGCCGGATTGGCCCGAGCCGACCACCAGCACGGCGCCCTCAGGCAGTTGGGCCGGATTGCGGTACTGGTTCGAGTGGATCTGCATGATCGAACCCGGCAGCCTCTCGGCCATGCGCGGGATGATCGGCGTATGATAGCCGCCGGACGCCACCACGATCTCGTCCGCGGTGTAGGCGCCCTCGGAGGTCTCGACCGCGAACGAACCGTCAGCCCCCCGCGCGACGCGCGTGACCGCGACACCCTCGCGGATCGGCGGATCCACCTTGGTGACGAAGGCCTTGAGATAGGCGACGATCTCGTCCTTCTTCATGAACCCGTCCGGGTCCGGCCCGTCGTAGCGATGACCCGGCAGGTCGCATTGCCAATTCGGCGTGACGAGGCAGAACGTGTCCCAGCGCTGTGTCGCCCAGGTATGTGCGGCCGTGCGGGCCTCGAACACCAGATGATCGATGCCGCGCTGCTTGAGGTGGTAGCTGACCGAGAGGCCGGCCTGGCCGCCGCCGACGATGGCGACGGGAACGTGACGGATCGTGGACGTCATGGTTCCAACTCCGTGAGGTTCGGGGAAAGGGCCGGTTCAGGGCTCGAAGCGCTCGACCGCCACACGGCCACCGGGAGCCTGCCGCTGCGCGGCGGCTTCGATGCGGGCGAGTTGATCCAGGGCGGAGGAGCAACGGAAGCCGTACTTCTCCCGTACCCGCTCGCTCGCGATGGTGAGGGCCTCGCGGGTCTTCGCGACGAACTCGTCGAGGGCGTAGCTTTCGCCCGGGATGAGGAAATCCTTCACCACGAGGGAGGGCGAGTAGCAGGCCTCGCGCCGCCCGTCGGGCCAGCGGACGTGAAAGTGCATCTCAGGCATGGATCGGCTCCAGGTGGAGGCGGGCGCAGGCCGCGTAGGCCTGGCGGTGGCGCTTGGCGCAGGCCCGCCAGGTTTGGGTGGCCGCCCGGGCGAGACCCGCCGCACGCAGGCGGGCGCGGGTCTCCGGCACCACGGCGGACGCCATCGCGTCGGCCAGGGCATCCGGGTCGGCGGGATCGGCGAAGAGCGCGTCCGTCGGCGCAAGGTACTCCGTGAAGGGCGGATTGCGGGAAACGAGGGCGGGCACTCCGCAGGCCATGGCCTCCAGCACGCACAGGCCGAAGCCCTCGGTCCAGGACGGAAAGGCCAGAAGATCCGCGGCCCGGTAGAGCGCCGGCATGTCGGCCTGCGGGACGGGACCCGTCTCAACGACGGCTGCACCCCGGCCGACCTCCAGGCCCGCGGCGGCCAGGGCCGCGCGGCAGCGGTCCCGATAGGCAGCGTGATCGAGGAGCGAGGCGCCGCCGGCAATGACGAGTTGCGCCCGCGGGTGACGCGTGCGCAGGCGGGCGAAGGCCTCGAGGATGCCCAGCGTGTTCTTGCGCGCCTCAAAGCCGCCGACGCTCAGGATGATCGGCCCCCGGCCGAGCCGCCAGCGGTCCCGCACAGCTGCATCCGTCTCGGTCGGCACGTCACGATAGATCGAGGGATCGACCCCGTTCCCGACGATCCCGGCCTCCGCACCGATCTCATCCCGGATCCAATCGGCCCAGAGGCGGCTGACACAGAGCAGGCGGCTGGCCTCGCGGATCGAACGCTCTTGCCAATCCGCCAGCACCGGATCGGCAAAGTGATCGACATGGTGGACGGTGCGGACGAAGCCGGGGATCAGCCGCCGGTGCTTCAGGGTCGCCAGGGCATTGCCGCCGATCCCGTCATGGGCGTGGAACACATCGAAATCGCAGGCTGCCGGACTGCCGAAATGGCGCAGGTAGTCGTCGATGCGCGTGCGCACGAGCTCGACTGTCGGGCCCGCGACGGGCCGGGCCGCCACCGACACCGTGGGGCAGGCCGCCTCCCGAAAGAAGCCGCGTCCGGACGGGTCGGGCGCGTGGACCACGGCCTCGTGACCCAGGGCGCCCAGGGCCTCGGCCAGGGCGAGGCAATGGGCGACGCCGCCCCGTGGATTGGTGGAATGGGTCAGGATGGCGATGCGCTGGCTTTTCACGGGGCGGCCCCCGCGTCGTTCCGGCCGCAGCCCATCAGGGCACCGGCCGCGAAATTCCAGACCACCGCCTCTGAGCCCGCCGCATCCCGCACCCGGGTGACCCGGCTCGCGTCGAGACGCCCGATCCGGGACGCCGCGATGCCGCGCTCCGCGAACCGCGCGACCACCGCTTGAGTATGGTCGGGGCGCACGCTCACGAGGTAGCCGAAGCTCGGGAAGGCCGTCAGCCAGCGCGCGAGCGGGACGTCGTTGGGGCGCGGGATCGCGTCGAGATCAATGGTGCCGCCGACATTGGAGCATTCGAGCAGCATCAGCGCCGTGCCGACGATGCCGGCCATGCTGATATCCTTCGCGGCGCGGGCGAGGCCGTCCTCGGCGAGGCCCGGCAGCAGCGCGAGATCGCCGCGCAGCCGTTCGCCGGGCGCGCCCGTCGAGGCGTCCCAGTAGGGATGCGGCTCGCGGAAACGTCCGCGCAGGTCGATGGCGGCGACGAGGTCGTCTCCGGGCACGGCGTCGAAGCTCGTCAGGAGGCGCGGACCCGCCCGGCCGAGCACGGCGACCGCGAGGTTGCCGGCGGCGGCGCGGGTGTTGGTGTGGCCGCCGACAACCGGAACACCGTAGAGCGCGGCCGCATCGCATAGGCCGGCCAGGATCGGGTCCGCCGTCGCGGCATCCCGGCTCCAGAGGGCATCGACGACGGCGAGCGGACGCCCGCCCATGGCGGCGACGTCGCTCAGGTTGACCATGATGCCGCAATAGCCGGCGAAGTACGGGTCGTCGGCCACGAAGCTGTCGAGAAATCCCTCGATGGCCAGCAGCAGGTGCCCGTCGTGATCGGGAATCGCCGCGCAATCGTCGCCGACCGGCACCGCCGCATGCCGGCTCGCCAATCCGAGCCGGGCCACCACGGCCTCGATGTCGCGCTTGTGGCCGATCCCGCGTGCGTCGCGGATCTGGCGGGCCAGGGCGTGGATGTCGGGGATTGCGGTCACGCGGCCCTGCGGAAGGTGACGAGGCCGTGTTCGGGATCGTGCATCGGCGGGTAGGCCGCGAGGTCTGCCTGCATCAGCCGGTGGGGCCGCCCGTGCAGATCGAGAGCGGCAAGGCTCGTCCAGCGCAGGGATTCGAACAGCGGGGCGTTCGCCTCCTGCACATGCGCCAGGAAGCGGTTGCAGCCTCGCGCATGAGCCGAGGAAACCGCGACCCGGATGAGCCCTGTGCCGAGGGCGGCGGCGCTGCGGAACGGCTTGGCGACGGCAAGGCGCGAGCCCCACCATTCGCCCGGACGCTCCGGAATGTCGTGAATGCGCACGGTGCCGACCACGGCGTCGGTGTCGCCGCCCAGCGTCGAGAGCGCGCAGATCGGGATGGAGTGGGCGTCGACAGCATCCCGGTCGTCATCCGCGAACAGGCGCTGCTCGGCGCAGAAAACCTGACGGCGCAGGGCCGCACAGGCGTGTCGTTCCCACGGCGCGACCGCGAATTTCACGCGGAAGTGGCTCGGCCAGTACGGCGGAACGGGGTCGAACATCAGGCCGAACCCGCTTGCTCGTAGGTGGATAGCGCCGAGCAGGCGCCGCAACGCCCGCAGCCCGCCTTGATGTCGGTGGAGCGCAGATTCCCGGCTGCCAGCAGTGCGGCGAGGGGCTGGAAGATCGCGTGCATGAAGTCCGCGCCGGGGGCCGGGTGGCTCTCCAGCGGCGTGCCGGAAATCGGCACGAACGGCACCACGAACGGGTAGACGCCCATTCCGATCAGGCGCTCGGCCATCGCCAGGATGGATTCGGGTGCATCGCCGAGGCCGGCGAGGATATAGGTCGAGACCTGACCCCGCCCGAAGACCGGCACGGCCGCCGCGAAGGCCTCGAAGTAGCGCTCCAGGGACACGCTCGCCTTGCCGGGCATGATCCGCGCCCGCACCTCGGGGGTGACGGCCTCCAGATGCAGGCCGAGCGCATCGATGCCGGAAGCCTTCATCCGCTCGAACCAGCGATCGTCGTCGGGCGGCTCGCACTGAGCCTGGATCGGCAGATCGACGGCTTCCTTCACCGCGAAGGCGCTCTCGCACAAAACCGCGGCGCCCCGGTCGGTGGCGTTCGGCGTGCCGGTGGTCATCACCATGTGCTTCACGCCGTCGAGCAGCACGGCGGCACGGGCGACCTCAGCGAGCTGCGCCGGGCTCTTGTGGGCGATGGTCCGCCCGGCGGCGAGCGACTGGCCGATGGAGCAGAACTGGCAGGTCTTGGTGCGGCTCGCGTAGCGGATGCAGGTCTGCAGCACCGTGGTGGCGAGGACGTCGCGCCCGTGCAGCACCGCGATCTTGGAATAGGGCACCCCGTCGAAGGTCGAGAGCCCGTAGAAGCGGGGCTTGCCCGGGAAGGTGGCGCGCCCGATCACGACGCCCTCGTGCTCGATCACCGCGACCCCGTCGGCGTCCGGTCGGCGCACGAGGAAGGGCGAGTCGAAGGCGGTCTCGGTATGGACCGGCACCATCACGGTGCGGCCCGCGATGGTCATGGCCTTGTGGTCCGACGGACCGGCCCCGCCGCGGCGGCTCGGGGCCCCGGCGCGGCTGTCGGCCAGCCTAACGCCGTAGGATTGCAAGGCGTTGATCAGGCGCTCCGTCGGCATCCCGATCAGCCCCGTCGCGGCCGGCGGGGCGGGGGGAGGGCTCGTCAGGAACGGGCTGCTGCTCATGGTCGAGGCTCCGGGAGGCTGTTTGCGCGCCGGCCGGCTGATGCACGAACGCGGCCGGGCGGTCGTCGTGGAGGAGACTCAGAAGTTCGGGCCGGGCGTAGTGGCCGACCGAATCCATCATCCGCTTGCGCTTGGTCACCAGCGCGAGATCCATGTCGGCGATCAGGATGCCCTCGCCGGGGCCCAGTGGTTCGGCGAGGTGCTTGCCCTCCGGCGAGACGATGGCGGTGCAGTTGCCGCCCCGGCAGGCGCCGTGCAGGCGCTCGTCCGGGCAGACCTGCGCGACCTGCGCGTCGGTGAGCCAGCCGGTGGCGTTGACCACGAAGCAGGCCGCTTCCAGGGCATGGTGGCGGATCGTCACCTCCATCTGGTCGGCGAAGATCTGGCCGACCAGCGAGCCCGGGAACTGCGCCGCGTGGATCTCCTCGTGGCGCGCCATGAGGGCGTAGCGGGCGAGCGGGTTGTAATGCTCCCAGCAGGCCAGTGCCCCGACCCGGCCGACCGCCGTCTCGACGACGGTGAGGCCCGCCCCGTCGCCCTGACCCCAGATCATCCGCTCGTGATAGGTTGGGGTGATCTTGCGGCGCTTGAGCTTCAGGGTGCCGTCCGCGTCGAAGATCAGCTGCGCGTTGTAGAGCGAACCGTGGTCGCGCTCGTTGACGCCGAGCACGATCACCACCCCGTGGCGGCGCGCGGCCGCCGAGACCGCCTGCGTCACCGGCCCCGGCACGGCGACTGCGCGCTCGTAGAGCTTCAGGTGCTCCGCGCCCTGCAGCGCAGGCGGCAGGACGAAGGAGAAGTAGGGGTAGTAGGGCACGAAGGTCTCGGGGAAGACCAGGAAGCGCGCGCCCTTGGCGGCGGCCTCGTCGATGGCGTTGAGCACCCGCTCCAGGGTGCCCTCCGGCCGGTCGAGATCCGGCGCAATCTGGATGGCGGCCGCCCGTACGATGCGGCTGTCTGGCCGGGTCTCTGACATGGATGATCTCCTCCGGCTGAGCCAGCGGCTGCACGCGTCGCGCGGCCGCCGGGTTGCGGGCGTCAGACGAGGCGATTCAGACGGTCCAAGTGTCGATGATCACCGCGTTGTCGCGCTTGTGCAGGAGGATGCAGTCGAGCACGTCCAGGGGGTTGATCATGCGGATGCCCTCGATGAAGGCCGCCTCGCCGTGGCCATAGAGGGCCTGGGTCGAGAACCGGCAGGCATAGACCTTGCCGCCCTCGGCCATGAACTTCTCGAGCTGGTTGTTGAAGTTCAGATGGCCCGGAAACGCTTCGTCACCGAGGCGCGGGAAGCCGCGCTGGACCCCGAGCGTGATGCCCGGGCCGTAGAGCAGGATCGAGGTCTCGAAGCCCTTGCGCTGCAGGCGCGTGGCCTGAAGCAGGTTGACGAGGCCGATCGAGCCCTCGAACGCCACGGTGTGGAAGGTGACGAGCGCCTTCTGGCCCGGCTCGGCCTTCACATCCTCGAAGACCTTCTCCTCGTAATCGACCAGGAAGTCGCCCTTCTTGTGCGGTTCGCGGTTCACGGCTGGCATCGCTCACGCTCCTCGATGGATTGGACCGCGGCAGCGGGCGCTGCATGCGATCAGATCCCGTATTGGCAAACGACGTGCCAGATCATCGCGATCAGCGATCCATACAATACCCGCTCAGGAGATACATACAAATATCCGATCAATGAAATTCGGTCGTCATCGATCGTCATCGGCCAAACGCCCAGCGAAGCATCATGGACTGCGCGATCCGTGCCCATAATATGCTGTTCGATACGCCATGATTTGTATGAATTGTATGGATCCCTTTCTGAACAACGGATTTGGCCGCGCGGTACGGTGCTTGCAGATCATACAATCGAGCATTGATCGTATCTTGAGGGTCTGAGCGCGGAACCGATGAACCCGACGGAGCAGGAGGGGCGGCCAGACAGCCGGACCGGCATGGCGGATCTCTGGACGCCGGACCTGAAGCGCTGGGGCAAGCCCCATTATCTGGCCATCGTGGAGGCCCTCGCGGACGATATCCGGACGGGGCGCCTCGGCCCCGGCATGCGCCTGCCGACGCAGCGTGCCCTCGCGGAGGCGATCGGCCTGAACTTCACCACCGTCTCCCGCGGCTATGTCGAGGCGCATAAGCGCGGCCTGATCGAGGGGCGCGTCGGCCAGGGCACCTTCGTGGTCGATCCGGCGCAGTCGGCCCGACCGGCCGGGCCCGAGCGGGCGGGCCGGGTCGGCCCGGCCGACTTTACCATGAACCTGCCGCCCGAGCCCGATCAGCCGGCCCTGCAGGCCCGCATGCGGACCTCGTTCGCGGAGCTGTCCGGCGACCTCGCCAACCTGCTGCGCTATCAAGGCTTTGGCGGGACAGACGACGACAAGGAGGCCGCCCAGCGCTGGCTCAGGGGTCGCGGGATCATCGCGTCCCGCGAGCGCCTGCTGATCTGCCCGGGCGGGCACAGCGCCCTGTTCGGCGTTCTGGGCCAAGTCACCCGGGCGGGGGATACGATCTGCGCCGAGCGCATCACCTATCCGGGCATCCGGACGATGGCGGCGCATCGGGGCCTGCGCCTCCTCGGCCTGCCGATGGATCGGCACGGGATCGACCCCGACGCCTTCGCGGCCGCCTGCACCAAGGCCGCCCCCAGGGCACTCTACCTCAATCCGCTGCTGCAGAACCCGACCACCGCGACCCTGTCCCGGTCGCGGCGCGAGGCGATCATCGCGGTGGCGCGCCGGTATGCCGTGACCATCATCGAGGACGACGCCTACGCGCGCATCTGCCCGACGCCGCCGCCGAGCTTCGCGGAACTGGCCCCCGAGATCACCTACTACGTGGCCGGCCTCGCCAAATGCCTGGGCGCGGGCCTGCGCCTCGCCTACCTCGTCGCCCCGAGCGCCCGGGCCGCCCTGCCGCTCGGCGGCGCCCTGCGGGCCGCGACCGTGATGGCCTCGCCGATTGCGACGGCGCTGACGACGCGCTGGATCAACGACGGGACCGCGGAGGCCATCGTGCAGTTCGTGCGCGCCGAATCGGCCGCCCGCCAGCGTCAGGCGGCTGCCCTGCTCCCGCCCGAGACCTACACGGCCGATCCGCACGCCTTCCACGCCTGGATCACCCTGCCGGCAGGCTGGACGCGCTCGGCCTTCGCCAGCCAGGGCCGCTCGGCCGGCCTCGGCGTCGTCGCCAGCGATCCCTTCTGCGTCACGGGCACGCCCCCGGAGGCGGTCCGCCTCTGCCTCGGCGGCCCCTCGACCCGGCAGCAGATCACGAACGGCCTGGAGAGGCTCGCCCACGCGCTGGAGAACTCGCCGGCCCTGGCATCCAGCTACATCTGAGCCGAACGAGCGGCGCGGCACCCATCGTCCGGCGCCACATGTCGGTGTGGGGCGCGCAACTTGGCCGCGGCGAGCGGGGTTGCCCCGCGCCTCACTCCGCCGCGTCTGCCTGCCGGAATCCCTCGATGCCGATCTGATCGGGGTTGATCGCGTGCAGCGCCCGGCGGGCCGCCTCCAGCGGGTGCTCGGCCTCGATCCGGACCGAGGTGAGGTCCGGACTCTTGTAGACGGTGACGATGGTGTCCATCACCTCGGTGAGCGTCGTGCGCTTGTCCTCGGGCGCTGCGATCAGGAGCTGGAGGCCCCAGGCCCGGTAGAGATCGACCAGCGCCTGGCTGTTGCGCACGTCAAGCTTCGAGAAGGCCTCGTCGAGGAGGCAGAGACCCAGGCCCGGATTCTCGTCGCCCGGCCGGTCGCCGGGATAGTAGGCGCTCGCCAGCGAGGCCGCGATCGCCACGTAGAACGGCGCCTGCGCCTCGCCGCCCGAGCCGCGCAGCGCGCGTGCCGACATGGTGGTGCGGTTGCCCGCCCGGTCGCGCATGCCGATCTCGTAGACGAAGTAGTTGCGGTAATCGGCCAGCCGTGCGGCGTCCTCCTCACCGGCGATGAGGGCGGTGATCTCGGCGAGCGCCGCCGCCATCGGCCCCTCGGCGGCGCCGTCGAGCAGCGCCTGCGCGGCTTCGGGGGAGCGCGCGGTCTCGGTGGCGAGCGCGTGGACGGCGGCGTAGCGCCGATCCACCGCCGCCTCGAACGCGTAGGTCTGGCCCGTGAAGCTGCGGGCCGAAAGCCGCTCGTTCAGCGCCTCCAGCCGCGCCTGGACCCGCTCGAACCGGTCGGCGAGGCGGGTGAGCAGATCCTCGGTCATGAGGCGGCGCATCTCGACCTCGGCCCGCTCGGCCTGCGCCCGGTAGCGCCGCAATTCGTGACCCTCGACCGCCTCGTATTCCCGCCGGACCCAGGCGAAGCCGTCTATGGCCGGCGCATCGCCCTGGTTCAGCGGATTCTCGACCCGCCACGCGGCGCAGGCCTCCGCCAATTCCCGCTCGGCAATGCGCCCATGTGAGCGCGCCGCCTCGGCAGCCTCCCGGGCGAGGCCCCGCTCGGCGGTCGCCCGGGAGCCGGCGGCCTTGGCGTCGAGGCCCGCCAGCGCCTGCCGGGCCTCGGCGATCACCGACACGTCGAACGTCTCAGAGCGGGCGAGGCGGACCCGGGCCGTATCGCCGCTCATGAGCTGGCGCAGGGCCGCACGTCGAGCAGTCATCGCCGCGCGGGCGGCCTCGCGCATGGTCACCAGCCGGGCGCGCAAAGCCGCCTCGTCGGCGAGCAGGCGGTCGAGTTTCGGCTCCAGCTCCTCCGACAACTCGCGCAGGTAGGCGACGCGTTCCGTCGTCAAGGCGGCGATTTCGGCCGTGAGCCCGGCGGTGTCGCGCTTCTCGATCCCCTCGCGCTCGGTCTGGAGGGTACGCCGCCGTCCGTCGAGCCCGTCGAGCTCGGCCCGGAGCGTATCGATATCGTCGAGACCCCGGGCGATGCGCGCCCGTATCGCGGCGGCGGTGCGGGCGGCCTCGCGCAATACCGCCGCCTCACCGCGCAGGCGCCGCGCCTCCGCGACCGCGGCCTCGTGGACGCGCCGACTGTCGACGGTCGGCCCGCGCTGACCGCGGGTCATGAGCAGATCGACGCTGCGGGTCACCGAATACGCCATGCCGGCGGTGGTCCGGCCGCTCGGCGCCACCGCCCGGGCGAGGCGGGCCAGTTCGGCATCATCCTTGGCGAGGTCGTAGCCACCGAGCCGCACCCCCAAAAACGCTTCGGCGTGCGGATCGCTCGTCTCGATCACCGTGAGCGGGCCGTCGTCGTAGCGGCGAGCGCGCTGCTTGGCGGTGTCGGTGGTCTTGACCAGGATGCAGCGATGGAACCGATCGCGCCCCCCCTGGAGCACGCCGAGCGCCTCGTTCAGCCGGTCCGGCGCCACCACCAGGGCCTCCCGGGCACGCCCGAGCAGGCCTTCGAGGGCCGGACCCCAGGTGGGATCGACGATCTCGGCCAGCTCGCAGATCGGCACGGCGTCGATCCCGCGCCGCTCCAGCTCGCCGCGGAACGCCAAAGTGTCGGACGACAGGCGCGCGGTCGGGCCGGCGCCGGTGCGCGGCGCGCTGCGCTCGGCCTCGCTCTCCTGGGCGCGGGCCTTCAGGGCCGCGTCCTCGGCGGCCCGCTCCAGGGCCTCGTCGAATTCGGGCAGCCGGGCCAGCCCGTCGATCAGCTCGGCCAGGGGGCCCTCGGGACGCAGGATCTCCTCGGGCGGCGCTTCCCGGCGCAGCCCGGCCCGGGCGCAGGATTCGGCCAAGCGCGCCGCCTGCGGAACCGCATGGCGCAGGATCGGGGCGACCGGCAGGAGCTTGCCCATCTGGCCGACGAGCCCGACGAGATCGGCGATCCGCCCGACCAGTTCCTTGCGGTCGCGTTCCAGCATGGAGAGGCCGAGCGTCGAGGCGGCGAGACGCCCTTCGGCGGCGCTGGCGGCGGCGAGGGCCTTCTTCTCGGCGATCTCCCCGTCGATGTCGCGCACGAAGCCGCGGCTCGCCGCCACGCGCTCCCGGGCGATGCGCAGGGCGTCGCCCCCCTCGCGCAGGCGCGTGCGCACGGCGGCGAGGTCGAGGCTGCGGCGGCGCAGCTCGGCGGAGGCCGCCCGCAACTCATGGGTCGCGGCCGCGAGCACCGACTCGCTCCAGGCCTCATAGCGGTCGCGCAGGCGGCGCAGGCGCGCGAGGCGGCTCTCCAGCTCGGCGATCGTCTCCAGCAGGCGGCGCCAGTTGGCGATCGACTGACGCACGCGATCGACGTCGAGCGGCTCCGGCTCCAGCACGAAGGCGCGCACGAAGGCGCTGGTGTCGAAGATCGGCTTGAACGCCACCGCGTTGGCGAAGCTGCGCAGGAAGTGGCGCGGCTCCGGCGCCGGCGCGCCCTCCCGCAGGGTGGCCAGCACGTCGGCCGTGAAGCGCTCGCCGGAGGTGCGGTACTCGGTGAAGCTCGCCGCCCGGGCGCGCAGATCCCCGGCGATCTCACTCCAGGGCGCCGTGTAGGTCCCGCCGGGGGCGGTGCGGGCGTAATCGGCGATCTCGAACCGGTGCCCGACCGCGATGAAGCGCGACAGCACGGTCTCCTTCGGCTCGGCGGCCCGGGCCGCCAGCGCCAGCCCGACCGTGACCACGCGGCCGGACGCCGGGTTCTCGAACACCAGGGCCAGCACGGTCTCGCAGGATTCCCGGGTCGGGCGGCCGCCCTCCGCCGGATCGCTGATCCAGCCGAGGCAATAGTCGCGCACCGTACGGGCGCTGCGCCCGGAGGCCGAGGCGTTCAGCGCGAGGCGGCTGGCATTGTTGCCGGCCAGCACCGTGCCGACCGCGTCGAAGATGGTCGACTTGCCGGCCCCGGTCGGCCCGACGAGGGCCGCGGCACCCCGCAGCCGGATCTGCTCGCGGCGGATCAGATACCAGTTCGAGATGGCGATATCGGTGAGGACGTACACGATGTCGGTGAGCCGGCCCGGAATCGGAAATCAACCGGCCCAGTTGGCCGGACTCGCCGGCGTATGCAAGCCGGTGACAGAGGCTGTGACGGATCAAGTTCTGCGCGAACCGTCAGCTTGCTCGCGCATAAACCCCCGGTATCCTGGCCGTGAGTCATAGAACTGACAAGACTATGCGCACGAGCATAAAAACAAAACTCAGCAGCTTGTTCCTGTTTCTGCTTATCGCAGCTGCGATACAGGGCGGAATGACGATCGTCAGGATGAAATTTGTCGATCATCAATTGGCCGAGCTGCTGGATCGCGCAATGCCATCTTTGGATGCGGTGGAAACCATCAGCGCGCTGACGGTCAAAGTCCGCCTGCGTCAGGTGCGCGTCGCCACCGCGGACACGGAGACCGAGCGCGATGCAGGCCGCGCGGCGGTCGAGGAAATGCTCACGGATCAGGCTGCCCGGGTCGAAGCCTACAAGGCCCGGATCACCGCGCCGGACGAGCAGGCCCTCTATGATACCCTGGTCGCCAAGCTGAAGGCCCAGCACTACGCCTGGGAGCGGCTGCGCGGGATGAGTCTCGGCCAGCGCGAGGCGGCGATGGCCTATTATCGGGGAGCCATGAACGCCCGTTACCAGGACGTCGCGAAGGCGGCGCACGCTCTTGTGGAGCGACACGTCAAGTCCGTCGAGGCGGCCGGCCGGGCCGCCCGGGAGAGCCAGGCCCGCGCGGTCTCGACGACCATCGCGATCCTGGCCACCATGCTGGTGGTCGGACTCGGCGCCTTGCTGTACGGGCTCCTCGGCGTCTCGCGGCCGATCACCGTGATGACCGACGCCATGCGCCGGCTCGCGGACGGCGATACGGATTCCGCAGTGCCCTATGCGGGGCGGGGGGACGAGATCGGCGCCATGGCGGCAGCCGTACAGGTCTTCCGGCAGAACCTGATCCAGACCCGCACCCTGGAGGCCGAGGCGGCCCGCGCCCGCACGGACGCCGAAGATCAGCGCCGCCAAGGGATGCGCGACCTCGCGGCGCGGTTCGAATCCGCCATTGGCGGTATCGTCCGCACGGTCACGGCGGCGGCGACGCAGCTCCAGGCGACGGCCCAGGCTCTCACCGCGACGGCAACCCGGACAGCCGACCGCTCCGGCGATGCACGCAGGGCCGCCGCGGAGGCCGCCGCCAACGTCGACACCGTGGCGGCGGCGGCCGAGGAACTCGGCTCCTCGGTGGACGAGATCGGCCGTCAGGTGGTGGCCTCGGCCGATCTGGCGCAGGTCGCGGTCCGCGAGGCCGGTGCGACCACCGATCTGGTGCAGGCGCTGAGCACCGGAGCCCGGTCGATCCGGGAGGTCGTGACGCTGATCTCGGAGATTGCCGGGCAGACCAACCTATTGGCGCTCAACGCCACCATCGAGGCGGCCCGGGCCGGCGAGGCCGGCAAGGGTTTCGCGGTGGTGGCCGCCGAGGTGAAGCAGCTCGCCGAGCAGACCGCGAAGGCCACCGGGGAGATCAGCCGGCAGATCGGCCAGATCCAGGGTTCGACCGATCACGCTGTCCGCGCGATCGACGGCATCGCCGGGCGGATCCGCGAGATCGACGCCACGGCGACCACGATCGCCAGCGCAGTGGCGCAGCAGGGGGCGGCCACGCAGGAGATCGTCCGCAACGTCGCCCAGGCGGCGGCCGGGACCGGCACCGTCACGGCCAACATCACGGAGGTCGCGGGTGCGGCCGACGAGACCGACGCAGCGGCCGGTCAGGTGCTGAGCGCAGCCTCCGAGATGGCCGAGCAGGCGGCCCGGCTCGGGAGCGAGGTCGAGCATTTTCTCGCGACCGTTCGGGCGGCTTGACCACGACCCTTCAAAGCCTGTTTGACGCGGCCGATCCAACTCACGGCCTCATCCTGAGGCGCCCGTGCCAGCGGGCCTCGAAGGAGCCCTCCAGCGAGCCGCACGATCCCTGGCGGTTTCCTTCGAGACCTGGGCTGCGCTCAGGCGCCTCAGCATGAGGAGATTGGGTTGGATCGCGGTGGGTTCGCGCGAAGCGCGACCGCAGTTGGACAGTCGAACCGGCTCTCGAGTCAGGCCTCCCCGGCCTCCGACCACGCCCGCAGGCGCTCCAGCCACGCGTCGGAGGCCAGCACGGCCACGCCCGGCAGGAGCGCGAGCGGCGTCACCCGCTCGACCCGGTCGCGCTCGCCGAGCCGCAATCCGCCGCGCCGCGCGTAAAGCCGCAGGATGTCGGCGAGCCGGCCCTCCTCGGGGGGCTCGTTGCGGGCGACCGTCCGGATTTTTTCGACGATCTCGTCGGTGGTGCATTCCACGATGCCGTCTGTGCCGACGCGATGGTCGCGCAGGCCCTCCTCGTAGAGGAGCCGCAACGCCAGCAGCACCAAAGTCTCGTCCTTGCGCAGGCGCTCCGACACGATGTCGTGGCGCGGCGCATCGGCGGCCAGGCTCAGCGACACCATCTGGTCGCGGTGCGAGACCGTCAGCGCGTAGCCCAGGCAGGCGAAGTAGTCGGTGAAGAACGGCGCGTAATGCCGGGCGAGCTCGTAGGAGCGGCCGATATTCGGGGTGTCGGCGTAGATCACCTGCCCCTTCAGCAGGACCTGGAGGGCGCGGCTGAGTTCCTCGGCGTCCGGCCCCCGGGCGCCCGGGGGCGCGGGCTCGTCGCCGTCGATGATGGCGCGGAACCCTTCAAGCACCGGGGCGCCGCTCCAGCACGAAATCCGGGCAGTCGAGCCAGCCATTGGCGACGCGCTCGGGCAGGCGGGTAACGGCGTAGCGCTCGCCGAGCGTGGCGTCGAACAGCACGTCGATCTCGCGCAGGCGCTGGAACACGATGAAGTCGTCGACGCCTGTGATCGTGATCTGGGATCCGCGCAGCCGCATCGCCCGGCCGAGCCGGGCCTCCACGAAGGCGCTCATGCTCTCGGGGGTCACTGTGGTACGGCGGCGGAACTCCGCCTTGGCGGCCGCGAAGGCGTCGACCACGGGATCGTCCTCGATATCGGGCAGGGGCTCCATGTCGATCGCGACCTTGCGGGATCGCGGCATCTGGAGATGCGCGTGGCCGATCGGAGGGCGCAGCAAAGAGACTTCGGCGGGTACGTCGGGGGCGATCTCGGCACCGCCGATTGCGCGCAGCATCGCGGCGGCACGCTCGACGCCGCCGGGATCCGGACGGTCCATGACATGGAGCGCTGCAGCGATCCGGCGCTCCAGCCGCGCCACCACGGCATCGACCGCGTCGAGGTGGTTGTCGAGCCCCTCGAACACCGACAGGATCTGGGCGAGATCGGACCGCACCGCCCGCTGGGCTGCGTCGAGATCGGGGCTGCGGCCCTCGCGGATCAGACCCTCGGCGAGCGCCCGGACCGTGAGGGCGTCGCGCAAAGCCCGTCCGGCCTCGCGGACAACGCTGGCGCGGAAGCGGAACGGATTGAAGCGCGTGTGCAGCGTCCGGTAGTCGCTGATCAGGTGGCGCTCGACGAAATCCTCGAAGAACAGCCGGAAGGTCTTAGCCCGGTCGGGCTCGCGCAGGATGCGCTCCTCGACCTTGCGCATCCCGGCCGCGAGGCCGCGGACATGCGCCAGGAAGGCGGCCGAGGCCCGGGCGGCGTTCGACAGGGCCTCCGACCGGCTGCCGGGGTCGGAGAGCGCGCTCTCCAGCCCGCCCAGCACCTCTAGCACGGCGCCGCCATACGAGCGGGTCTCGCCCCGTTCGAGCCGGGACAACTCCTCGAGGAGGAGCCGCGCCTCGGGATCGAACTCCACCACCGGCACGTAGCGCTCACGGCGCGCGATCAGCCAGCCGGTGTCGAGCAGGCGGCGGTAGAGGGCGGTGCGGCGCTCGGTGGGATCGGCGGAGATCGGCTCGTCGCCGCTGACCTCCGGATCGCTCCAGCCCGCCGCGAAGTCGCCGATCTCGGCGAGCAACTCGGCCTTGCGCACCGGCTCGGCCCCGAGGACGCGCCGGTGCAGGTGCAGCAGCAGGGCCGCATTGAAGCTGCGGCTCGGGGAAGCCAGCGGCTTGAACAGCTCATCGGGCAGCTGCGCGAACAGCATGTTTTTGGGACTCTCGCCGTCCGCGCAGACCGAACGTTATTTTGCGCCGAGGAGTTCGACGTCGAAGATCAGCGTGGCGTTCGGCGGGATGACGCCGCCGGCGCCCCGGGCGCCGTAGCCGAGCTGAGGCGGGATGATGAGCGTGCGCTTGCCGCCGGTCTTCATCGTGGCAACACCCTCGTCCCAGCCCTTGATCACCTGGCCGGCACCCAGCGGGAAGCTGAAGGGCTGGTTGCGATCGCGGGAGGAGTCGAACTTCTTGCCCTTCTTGCCGCCCTCATCGAGCCAGCCGGTATACTGGACGGTGACCTGCTGGCCGGCCTTCGGCTCGGGCCCGGTCCCGACGACCTCGTCCTGGTACTTCAGCCCGGAGGGCAGGGTAACGGTCTCGGCAGTTGCAGCTGTGCTCATGGCGATCAACGCGGCTCCGGCGATGAGGGACAGGCGAGGCATGGTTTCTCCCTGGAACCGGCGCCGTCCGCGCCGGCGGTCGCGGGCCTTCTAGCGACTCGCAAAGGTTGAGGCCAGGGAGGCCGCCGGAGATCGGGTCGAGGATCGCAGCGGCTCCCGTTGCGCCGCCCGGGCCCACGGCTTCGAGCCCCTGCCGGGGGCGCTCCGCCCAGAACCGGGATCCGGGTCGATGCGGAGCGCTCGGTCTCAAGCCGCCTGAAGACCGGCGAGGAAGCGCCCGACCTCGGTCGAGAGATGGTCGGACTGACGCGACAGAGCGGATGCGTCGCCGAGCACATGTTCCGCCGCCCGTCCGGTCTCCTCGGCCGCGCACGCCACGCCGGCGATATTGTCGGTGACCTCCGTGGTGCCCTGCGCCGCCTGGCCGACGTTGCGAACGATCTCCTGCGTCGCGGTGCCCTGCTCCTCGACCGCCGCGGCGATCGAGGTCGCCACCCCGTTGATCTCCCGGATCCGCGCGGTGATCGCGCCGATCGCCGACACGGCTTGCCCCGTGGAGGCTTGCACCCGGGCGATCTGCCCGGAGATCTCGTCGGTGGCGCGGCCGGTCTGCTCGACCAGGGCCTTCACCTCGGAGGCCACAACCGCGAAGCCGCGGCCGGCGTTGCCGGCACGGGCCGCCTCGATGGTGGCGTTGAGCGCCAGCAAATTCGTCTGGCCCGCGATGGTCGAGATCAGCCCGACCACGTCGCCGATCCGCGCCACGGCGCCGGTCAGCTCCTGCACCAGCGAGGCGGTCTGGTCCGCCTCGCTGGCGGCGAGCCTGGCCAGCTCGGCCGAGCCCTGCACCTGCCGGCCGATCTCCTGGACGGACGAACCCAGTTCCTCGGCCGCAGCCGCCACCGTGCTGACGTTGCCGGCCGCCTGTTCCGCCGCAGCCGCGACGGCGGTCGACCGGGTGGCGGTCTGGCTCGCCGTGTTCGTCATGGTCTGCGCAGTCGCCTGCAGCTTGGAGGCCGAGCCCGAAACCTGCCCGATGATGTCGCCGACGGCAGACTTGAAGGCGTCGGCCATCTGACGCATCCCGGCCCGCCGCTGGTCCTCGGCGGCGCGCCGCGCGGCCTCCGCCTCCGCCTCCAGGGTCTTGTTGCGGATCAGATTGTCCTTGAACACCTGGACGGCGGAGACAATCGGGCTGAACTCGTTCCGGTAGGCGCGCACCGGCACATCGACCGCCGTGTCACCCTCCGCCAAGCGCCGCATGGTCGCCGAGATCGTCCGGATCGGTCGCAGTACCCCGCCGAACAGGCAGAGCAGCCCGAGCGCCACCAGCACCGTCACGGCGAGGAGGACGGCGACGTTTCGGATGAGGATGGTCTGGGCCTCGGAGGCCAGGGTCTCGGCGCGCGCCACCATCGCGTCGAGGGACGCGTAGGCGAGCTCGACGATCGTCATCTGATCGACGGCGTTGCGTCGCCGGAGCTCCTGGAACGTGTAGGGCAAGGCCGTCCGCTGGCTCAGCGCATCGAAGACCGCCCGGGCCACGCGCTCGGGCTCACCCTCGAAGTTGCTGACCTTGGCTTTCTGGAAGGCGGCCCCCACGGTACCCGAGATGCCGGAGGCGGCTTCGGTGGTGGCCGTCCAGGCGGTCTGTACCCGAGCACGCTCCTCGGCGGCCGCCACGGTCTCGGGCAAGGACCACGCGGTCCCGGCCGCCATGGAGCTCTGCACCCGCAAGGCGACATTCCCGATTGCCATCCGGGTCGCCCAGGCCGCGCGCTTGAGGACGAGATAGCGCTGCAGGACCGTGTCGGCGCCCGGGATGGCGGCATCCACGGCGTTCATCGTGCCGGCCAGGGCATCGAGCAGATCCTGGAAGGCCGCCAAGGTGGCGGGGAGGAGATTCGGATCACGCTGCGCCTTCGGCACAGACAGGGCTGCGTCGATCCGGGGACGCAGGGCCTGCACGGCCTCCTGCGCGGCATTCAACCGGCTCAGCGTCGCCGACACGGCCGGTACGTCCAGGGCATGCAGAAGCTCCTGGGCCGTTCGGAAACTCGCAAGCATCGCCTCGCGGTTCGTCGCGACGCCCGAAAGGGTATCGGTATCTGCAGGGTTCTCCCCCCCGAGGGCCAGGGACGCACCCCGCTCGAGGCGCAGCGGCAGAATGGTTTTCAGCAGAGCTCGGCTCGCCTGCGCCAACGTGACGGCTTCCATCGCTTGGCGCACCTGCACGCGCGCCTCGATCAGTGAGCCGGTCGTATTCGTCAGCAGCATCAGCGCCATTGCGAATATTGCCGCGCACATTGTCGCGCGCACCGACAATCTTCCAAGGACATTCATAACTTTATTCCCAAAAACTAAGTGCCACGCCGCCAACGCAGTCAGAATTTATCACGACATCCCGCGACCTTCATGTCACGGGGCACAGAATTCCAGCCGGAACGTCAGGAATGCGTCGGCTCACGCGATCCGTTTGATTGGCACGGCGCGGATCATGGCCGGACTGTCTCGACGCCAGCCGAGCCAGGACGGCGCGGCTGGTCCGGGATCGGTTTCCGGCGGAGATCATGCCCCCTCGGAGCCACCTATGGCGAGCGGCGTCAGAACGTCACCAGGGACTTCACACCGAACACGAGGACGTCGGGCTTGAATTCCGGGCTTCCCCGTCGGGTAATGTATTGAACGTTGGGCCGGATGACGATGTCGTCGGCGACGTCGATGCTGTAGAACGCCTCGAGGAAACGCTCCTGGGTCGGCATCCTCCGCGAAGTCTTGGAAAAGACAGTGTTCAGAGCAACGGCATCGACCAATCTGGGATTGGGTGTCGTTTGGCCGACGCCGAAGCCGATCCAATCGTTCGGGCGTTGCGGGGTGATTCCCTTGTAGATGAGGCCGGACGTCACCTGCGCCGAGTAGGCAGATGTAGCCTCCTCGCTCGCAACCGCCCGCAGGAAGGCCGAGACGGTCCGCTTGGGGTTGGCGGGGTCGGGACGGTACACCTCCTGAACGCCCACGAAGTAGACTCCGTGGCGCTCGTCCTGGTGGAGGGGGCGCCCCTTGTACAGGGGCATGGGCAGCCGGGCCGCGTTCAGGAACACGTCGGACCCGCCGCTGGTCTCATACCAGCCGCCGAGCTTGTAGCTCCCCGCGTATCCGTCAGCGCCGAATTTCGGGAACCATCCGGCCTCTGAGAGGATCAGGGCGCCCGTTCCCTGGCTGAAGTTGAAGCTGAAGCCGTCAACCAGATTGTCCGGATTGACCTGGTAGGCACCGACCTGGAGATAGGCCGTGTCCGGCGTTCCGACGCGCAGGCGCGTGGCCCACTGACTCACCGGAAACTGGAAGACGTAGGCGCCAGCGATCTTGCCGGCCACCGCGCCGCACAAGGCGTTCAGCTGGAATTCGCAGGCGAAGGCCGCGAAATCGTCGCTTGTCGGCATGCGGCCGATCTTCAGGTCGACCCAGGGGCCGAATTTCTGATCGTACCAGAACTGGCTGAGCCGCCAGATCCGGCCCCGGCCATAGATCTCCTCCACGCTCGTCTGCGTGCCGAGCCCGGCATCGAGCGTCACGTCGCGGCCGTGCCGTTGGCTGAGCGTGACTGTCGCGGACGCACCGTCCAGGCCGAGCATGCGCTCCAAGTCGAAGACGCCTCGCACCGCGAACTGACCCGCACCCCGCACGAGCGGGCCCCGGGTCCCGCCGGCGACGTTGGTGGCGGCCTCGTACACGTAGTCGAGGTTCAGCAGAACGCCGTGCTCCCACAGCAGATCGCGCACGCCTCCCATCGACCCGAGGATGCCGAAGTGTGGTTTGAGGCTCTGCGTGTCGGCGGAACCGGCGGCAGGGCGCGTTTCGGGGGCGGGCGTCGAAGGCCGGATCAGGGGCGGCCGCTCCGGCGCGGACGGGCTCGGCAGATTTGGCGGATCATCAGTATCGACGCCTGGAACTGGCTGGGCGTTGCCGTGCGTTGCAGATATCACGAGCGAACCCGCGAGCAGAACCCGAGACAGACAAGTAAATGATTTGCCAAACATGATTCTTTTGCAGCAGCCAGAGATTTCTACTCTCCGTTTTACGTAATTCTTATGTCATGCTGCAATGCAAGAAGATTTTTTATAATTTATATAGTGTTCGGTATGAATTATATTCGACGATATGACATCTTATTCATATCATATCTATCGCTTTTCAAATAAATATATGTCTAAAAGCCCTCACTGATACTATATTAAATATTACATCCCGACAAATACGGCAAGAACAAAGAACTATTCCTGTGAAAGGCGATCTTTTTTATCGTTCAATGCGGCAGCCCAGAACATGTCCAGACCACGCTCATCCGAAAGGACGCGCTCGACTGGCCGCTACCTTGCCACAGGTGATTCGCGGCATCGCAGGCGCACGGGATCGATCACCGGCACCCTCGGCACCGGCAGCCCGTGCCCACCCGGCGAAGGCGCATCCGCGATCCGCGTACCCGGCCTCAGCCAGCGAGCATCGCGGCCAGATGCATCACAAGCCGCCGGGCGACCTCGTCCTTGGCGAGGCGCGGCCAAGTCTCCGCCGCGCCGTCCCGATCGATCAGATGGACCGTATTCTCAGCACCGCCCATCACGCCGCCTTCCGCCGAGACATCGTTGGCCACGATCAGGTCGCAGCCCTTGCGGGCGATCTTGGCCCGGGCATGCTCCAGCACCGTATCGGTCTCCGCCGCGAAGCCCACCACCAGGGGCGGACGCCCGACCGGCCGGCGCGCGATCGTGGCGAGGATGTCGGGGTTCTCGGCGAGCGCCAGCGGCGCCGGGCCGGTACCGTCCTTCTTGATCTTCTTGGCGCCGGCCTCGTGTTCCGGTCGCCAATCCGCCACCGCGGCGGCGAAGATCGCGATGTCGGCGGGCAGCGCCGCCTCGACCGCCGCCATCATCTCCCGGGCGGTCTCCACCCGCACGACGCTGACGCCCGGTGGGTCCGGGATCGCCACCGGACCGGAGACCAGCGTCACGGCGGCGCCGGCTCGCGCGGCAGCCTCCGCGATGGCGTGACCCTGGCGGCCGGAGGAGCGGTTGGCAATGTAGCGCACCGGGTCGATCGGCTCATGGGTCGGGCCCGAGGTCACGAGCACGCGTCGTCCCGCGAGGGGCCGAACGATGCCCACGCCCAGCATCCGCTCCAGGGCGTCGGCGATCTCGTGGGGCTCGGCCATGCGGCCGGGGCCGGTCTCCGGCTCCGCCATCCGGCCGGCATTGGGACCGACGAAGCGAACGCCGTCGCTCTCCAGGGTCGCTCGGTTGCGGCGTGTCGCCGGATGCGCCCACATCTGCACGTTCATGGCCGGCGCGATCAGGATCGGCAGGGTCGTGGCCAGCAGGATCGTTGTGGCGAGGTCGGCCGCGTGACCGCCCGCCATCCGGGCCATCAGGTTGGCGGTGGCGGGCGCCACCACGACGGCGTTGGCCTGCCGGGCGAGCTTGATATGGCCGATCTCGGCTTCGCTGGCGCGGTCGAACAGGTCGGTATGGGCGCGCTCGCCGGCCAAAGCCGCAGCGGCGAGCGGCGTTATGAATTCCTGCGCCCCCTTGGTCAGGACCGGGCAGACGCTGGCGCCGCGCTCGCGCAGGCGCCGGATCAGGTCGAGGGCCTTGTAGGCCGCGATGCCCCCGCCGATGACGAGGAGGACGCGACGGTCGGCGAGGGTCTCGTTCATGCCCGGACCCTCTGCGCGCCCCTGCGCGCGCGTCAAGCGCCGCTCAGGCCGCGGCCGGGACAGCCGCCGTCTTCAGACCGCCGAACCGGCGTTCCCGGCGGTGGAAATCCGCCATGGCCTCGGCCAGATCGTCGGGTCCGAATTCGGGCCACATCCGCTCGGTGAAGTGCAATTCGGCGTAGGCCGCCTCCCAGAGCATGAAGTCCGACAGGCGCTGCTCGCCGCCGGTGCGGATCAACAGATCGACCTCGACGGGTGAGCCGTGCATCGGCCCGGCCACCAGGGCCCCGAAATCCTCGCGCGTCACCGCGTCCTGCCCCTGCAGCCGCAGGGCCGCCGCGATGATGGCGTCGCGGGCAGAGTAATCGACGCAGATCCGCAGGTGCAGGCGGGTTCCCGAGGCCGTTGCGGCCTCAGCCGCGACGATCGCCTCGGGGATGCCGTCCGGCAGCCGGTCCCGGCGGCCGACAACGGAGAGCCGCGTACCGGTGCGGGCGAGCCGCTGGGTCTCGTTGCGCAGGTAGGAGCGCAGGAGCCGCATCAGTCCACCGACCTCGTCAGCCGGACGCTGCCAGTTGTCGGCCGAGAACGCGTAGAGGGTCAGCGTGCCGATGCCGAGATCCGGGCAGGCCTCGGCGGCGCGCCGGATCGCCTCGACGCCGCGGTGATGCCCGGCCAGCCGCGGTCGGCCGCGCTGCGTCGCCCAGCGCCCGTTGCCGTCCATAATGATCGCGGCGTGCAGGGCCTTCGGCGCCGCTTCGCTCTGCATCGTAAATCTCCCGGCTTGGGCGTATCGCTAAAGTTTATCGGGGCGGTGTTAAAAGTTCGGACTTACTTCAATACGCTCAAGCCGGTTTCGTGACCGGATCGAGGCTGCGCCGTCCCGCTTCCGGCCCGCGCTCGGCGGCGTCGGCGGCGTCGCGCACGACCTGTTCCAGGACGCCGAGATAGCCGATGAATCGCTGACGACCGTTCGTCGTGAGCCGACACACCGTCTGCGGGCGGTTCTGCGCATACCCTTTCTCGAGGCTCACGAACTCGGCCTCGCTCAATACGGCGAGGTGGCGGCTGAGGTTTCCGTCGGTCAACCCGCAGAGCCGTTTCAGGTCCGGAAAGGGCAACCCCTTGGGATGCGCGACCAGAGAGGTCAGCACAGAGAGGCGCGCGCGCTCGTGAATGATCCGGTCCAGCCCCTCGTAGGAGAAGCGGCCGTCATCGCGGTCAGAGGCCGTCATCGAAGGCTCGGGCACCGGTGTGGATGATCCAGGCCAGCCAGGCCTGGCCGACGAGGAAGGGCAGGCCCATGGTCCAAGGGGACAGGAGCCGGCTCTCCGCCGAGAAAGCCAAAACGGCGAGCCCGGTGAGCAGGTACCATGCCCCGACGCCCTGGACCGCCCGCGGCAGGATCCGCGCCGAGGCGAACAGGCCGAGGCCGACCAGAACCTGCCAGAGACCCGGCAGCATCCAGACCTCCTGGGGCGCGAACCGGGCGATCACCAGGGCGAGACACGCCCCCGCGCCTGCGGCTGGCAGGAAGACCTCGATGGCGTTCCACACCATGGCGTCCGCGAGACCGGAATGCAGGCGGCGGGTCCGCCGCACCGCCTCGATACCGATCATCGCGAAGGCCGCCAGCGCAGCCGCAACCCACAAGCCGAAGAACAGGCCGGTCCGGACCGCTGGATCGCCGAGCCACAGAGCCTGACCCACCGCGCAGCCGAGCGCGAGAGCGCCGGTCCCGGCGACGGTCGCTGCACCGACCCCGCGGAACGCGGTGTCGCGCGCGATCTGGGAGCGGATCGCCACAATGTCGGCGAGTGCCTTGTCCAGGTCCCGCATATGCCTCCTACCCTGTGCTTCTTGCGCTGGGGCTGCATCGCGCTTTGCACCGCAAAGTACCGGCCCATCCGGTCCGCCGCAAGCCATTTCGGCCCCGACGACCATCGGTATTTCTAAACATGGTACAGGCCAATCGGCTCCAAAAAGCCGTGAATTCTACCTAAAGGTTGTATTCGCCCGATCATTCCGTGACACGACCGGGGCTGCGCCCGAACCCCCGTCGGCCCTCCGGCCGACGGCTCGGGACCGGCGAAAGCGGCAAAAGTCCTGGCCCGACAGGGTTTCTTGTGGCGGTCGGCGGGCCCATATTGTCGTCATGCCCGCTCCGAAGAAATCGCGTCCCGTCTCGGCCTCGTCCGCCAAGGCGTCGAAGCCCGAGCTGAAGCCCCTCGATACCTATCTCGCTGAGTTGCTGAATCCGGCCCTCAACCGCAACAGGCCGGCGCCGATCGAAGCGCCCCCGGAGCCTCAGGCACGGCCGGGTAAGCCCAAGGGGCGCAGCGCCAAAGGCGTGAACGGCGCCGAAACCGCCAAGGCCGCCACCCGCCGGGCGGAGATCGCCCGCGACGGCTTCGCGGAGGCGCCGCAGGCCGGCTTCGCGTTGGGCGACGCGGCGGATGTCGATCCACGCCTCGCCCAGGCGCTCGGCCTGACCCCGCCGGAGGACGGCCCCGCGCCGGAGGGGGCCGAGCTGCCCGATCCCGGCGGTGATGGTGGCGCTTCGGCGACGGTGACGGCCCTGGAGCGGCTGCTCATCGAGGGCAACCCGCTGTTCAAGGACGGCCAGACTTGGGTTCCACACCGCCCGGAGCGGCCGCAGAAATCCGAGGGTGGCGTCCGGTTCACGCTGAAATCGGAATTCACCCCAGCCGGCGACCAGCCGAAGGCCATTGCCGAACTGGTCGGCGGCGTGAAGGCGCTGGAGCGCGATCAGGTGCTGCTCGGCGTCACCGGCTCCGGCAAGACCTTCACGATGGCCAAGATCATCGAGGAGACGCAGCGTCCGGCCCTGATCCTGGCACCCAACAAGACGCTGGCCGCACAGCTCTACGGCGAGTTCAAAGCGTTCTTCCCCGACAACGCGGTCGAGTACTTCGTCTCCTATTACGATTACTATCAGCCGGAGGCCTACGTTCCGCGCTCGGACACGTTCATCGAGAAGGAATCCTCGATCAACGAGCAGATCGACCGGATGCGCCACGCCGCGACCCGCGCCCTATTGGAGCGGGACGACGTCATCATCGTCGCCTCGGTCTCGTGCATCTACGGTATCGGCTCGGTCGAGACCTACACGGCGATGTCATTCACGGTGTCGCTCGGCGAGCGGATCGAGCAGCGCCAGCTCATCGCCGACCTCGTGGCCCTGCAGTACAAGCGGATCCAGTCCGACTTCGCCCGCGGCACCTTCCGGGTGCGCGGCGATTCGATCGAGCTGTGGCCCGCCCACTTGGAGGATCGCGGCTGGCGGATCGGCCTGTTCGGCGACGAGGTCGAGAGCATCGTCGAGTTCGACCCGCTGACCGGCAAGACCATCTCCGAGCTGAAGTTCGTGAAGGTCTACGCCAACTCGCATTACGTGACGCCGCGCCCGACGCTGCAGCAGGCGATCAAGGGCATCAAGAATGAGCTGAAGGGCCGGATCGAGGAGCTGACCAAGATGGGCCGGTTGATCGAGGCGCAGCGCATCGACCAGCGCTGCACCTTCGACATCGAGATGATCGAGGCCACCGGCGCCTGCAACGGCATCGAGAACTATTCGCGGTATCTCACCGGCCGGAAGCCGGGTGAGCCGCCGCCGACCCTGTTCGAGTACCTGCCCGACAACGCTCTGGTCTTCACCGACGAGAGCCACGTCACGGTGCCGCAGATCGGCGGCATGTACCGGGGCGACTTCCGCCGCAAGGCGACGTTGGCCGAATACGGCTTCCGGCTGCCCTCCTGCCTCGACAACCGCCCGCTCCGGTTCGAGGAATGGGATGCGATGCGGCCGATGACGGTCCACGTCTCGGCGACGCCCGGCAAATGGGAGATGGAGCAGACCGGCGGCGTCTTCGCCGAGCAGGTGATCCGCCCGACCGGCCTCGTTGATCCGGTGATCGAGATCCGCCCGGCCCGCAGCCAGGTGGACGATCTGCTGGGCGAGGTGCGCGAGGTGGCGCAGGCCGGCTACCGGACGCTGGTGACCACGCTGACCAAGCGCATGGCCGAGGATCTGACCGAATATTTGCACGAGAACGGCGTTCGGGTGCGCTACATGCACTCGGACATCGACACGCTGGAGCGGATCGAGATCATCCGCGACCTGCGGCTCGGCGCCTTCGACGTGCTGATCGGCATCAACCTGCTGCGCGAGGGCCTCGACATCCCGGAATGCGCCCTGGTGGCGATCCTGGACGCCGACAAGGAGGGCTTCCTCCGCTCGGAGACCTCGCTGATCCAGACCATTGGCCGGGCCGCCCGCAACGCCGATGCGCGCTGCATCCTGTACGCCGACACCATCACCGGCTCGATGGAGCGGGCGATGGCCGAGACCGAGCGCCGCCGCGTCAAGCAGCTCGCCTACAACGAGGAGCACGGGATCACGCCGCAAAGCGTGAAGCGCGGCATCGCCGACATCCTGAGCAGCGTGTTCGAGCGCGACCACGTCCAGGTCGATACCGGGCTGGCCAAGGACGCCATCACGGTGGGCCACAACCTCAAGGCCGTGCTGGCGGATCTGGAGAAGCGGATGCGCGCGGCCGCCGCCGATCTCGATTTCGAGGAGGCGGCGCGCCTGCGCGACGAGCTGAAGCGGCTCCAGGCGACCGAGCTTTTGGTCTCCGACGATCCCATGGCCCGGCAGGGGGACGTGGAGCGCGAGGCCGGCAAGTTCGGCCGGAAGCCGCCGCGTGGGAGCGGGGGCAGCCGCATCGCCAAGCCCGACCTCGACAATATGGGCCCGGGGACGGACCGCGAATTGCCGGTCGGCGGCCTAGCCCCAGCTTGGCAGGAACGGCCGAAGCCGCGCTCGACGCAGGGGCTCGGCGGGCAGAAGCCCAAGTACAAGGGCGGCGGGGGACGGAAGCGGGGGTGATCGCCCGGCGCGATTCAGGCGGCCTCGTGGTCCCGGCGATAACCCGAGGCCACTTCGCCAGCATCCACGATGGCCTGCGCGATCCGGACGACGAGGACGTTGCAGGCCTCGTCATAGGCCTGCGAATTCTTCTGAACCGCTGCCTCCACCAGGGTCCCCGCCTGCTCGCGCACGATCTCGCGGGCGGTGCGCAGTGCATCGGCGTAGGGCTCAAACGGTCGGGGCATCGTTACACTCCCGAGACGCCGGATCTTCCGACATCAGTAGGGGGCTGGAACGAGCGTCGCGGCAAAACTGTTCCCGGGAACGCTGAACCGCAGTACCGCATCGGCACGGATCAGATCCGGCTGTGAGACGAGCACCCGATGGCTTCAGACCCGACCGCGCGCCCCACCCTCGACGACGACACCCTCGCCTTCGCGGCCCGGGTTTTCCAGTACGCCCGGATGGGCCACGCGGAGGAGCTCGCCGAGCTGTTCGGGCAGGGGCTGCCGGCGAACCTGCGCAACGACAAGGGCGACAGCCTGCTGATGCTGGCCGCCTATAACGGTCAGGCCGAGGCGGCCCGGATGATCCTGGAGGCCGGCGGCGACCCGGAACTCGCCAACGATCGCGGCCAGACGCCTTTGGCCGGCGCGGCCTTCAAGAACGATCTCGCCATGGCGCGGCTGCTGCTCCAGCACGGAGCCGCGGTGGACGGGACCGGCGACGGCTCCCGCACCGCCCTGATGACGGCCGCGATGTTCGACCGGACCGAGATGGTCGATCTGCTGCTCCAGCACGGGGCCGACCCGAGCCGGCGCGACGCCGCCGGCCAGAGCGCCGCCGATATGGCCCGGGCCATGGGCGCGCAGGCGACGCCGGCGCAGCTCGACGGGGCGGGGCGGGCTGCGAGCTGAGCGTCAGCCGCTCCCTACGACTGACGTCTTCTCGGCAGGCACCACGGCCAGCGTCTGCCCCAGGGCAGCAATGACCCGCTGAACGGTGTCGAGCTCGGGTTTCCTGTCTGCGACAGGGCCTTGTAGAGGCTCTCACGACCGAGTCCGCTTGCCTCGGCGTTGGACGCCATGCTGCGAGCCCGCGCGACGTCGCCGAGCGCCCGTCGGAACGCCGCGGGATCACCTTCCTCCAGAGCCGCCGCAAGATAGGCCGCGGCCTCCTCAGGGGTGCGGAGATGAGTCGCCGCATCGAAGGGCCGTGTGGGTGTCTTGGGGTGGGCCATGGGCTGCCTGCTCAAACCGGACATATGAGCCTTGATGCAAGCCGCCCAGCGACGCCGGCTACGCGGAATCGATCAATCATAAGAACAGGGAGACGAGACGCCGTGCCGCCCATCACTCGGATCAACACAGGATTCTGGCTCGCTTGCGCGGGGCTGATCGCGGCGCCGTACGCGGCCTCCGCCGCCGAAACCCCCTGGCCGGCCTTCGGCCACGATCCCAGCAACCGCAATTTTTCCGCGCTGACCCAGATCGACCGTACCAACGTCGCTCGGCTGCGTCCGGCGTGGCTCTTCCAGACGGGCGTGACCGGCTACTTCCAGGCCCAGCCCGTGATGGTGGACGGGACGCTCTACCTCTCCACCACGCAGAACAACGTCGCGGCCCTCGACGCGAAGACCGGCAAGCCGCTCTGGACCTACACGCACAAGCCGCGCACGGAAAAGATCTTCGGGCCGCCCTCGAACCGCGGACTCGCGGTCTCAGGCGGCCTCGTCTTCGAAGCGACCATGGACGGGCGCCTGATCGCCCTGGACGCCAAAACCGGTAAGGTGGTCTGGGACAAGGAGGCAGTCCGCCCGGAGGAGGGCGAGACCGAAACAGCCTCGGGCCTCGCAACCACCCTCGGCGGCAAGCCGGTGCAGGGGTCGAGCCGGCTCGGCTTCAAGATGCCGCCGCTCGTGGCTGATGGGCTGGTGATCGTGGGCGTCACCGGCGCGGGCTACGGCCTCCACATTGAGGATGAGGCGGGTGGCCTCGACGGCGGTGCGGTGGTCGGGATCGAGGGCGGCTACGGACGGCGCGGCTGGCTCGCCGCCTACGACGCGAAGACCGGCGAGGAGCGCTGGCGCTGGTATGTCACGCCCTCCGAGAGCTGGGAGGGCGGTTTCGTCGAGAAGACCGCCGACGGCACGGCCCTCCACCGGGACATCGCCGCCGAGAAGGCGGCGGCCCCCGCCAACCGCGATGCGTGGCGCGTCGGCGGCGGATCCCTCTGGATGACGCCGGCCTACGATGCGGATCTCGGCCTGATCTTCCTCGGCACCGGCAACCCGGCGCCGCAGAATTTCGGCCTCTCGCGGCCAGGCGATAATCTCTACACGATGTGCCTCGTGGCGCTGGACGTGAAGACCGGCCAGTTGCGCTGGTATTACCAGCAGGTGCCGCACGACGAGTGGGGCTACGATGTCGCCGCGCCGCCCTTCCTGCTGGATGGCCCGAACGGCGCCAAGGCGGTGGCCTCGGCCAGCAAGACCGGCTGGATCTACGTCCACGACCGGGCTTCCGGGAAGCTGCTGGAGCGCTCGGCGCCGCTCCTCGACCAGAAGAACCTGTTCGCGCCGCCGACGGCTGAAGGGACGGTGGTGGCACCGGGCCCCCTCGGGGCGGTCTCGTGGCCGCCGACCGCCTATGACGGGCGGTTGGCCTACGTGCAGGTCCGCCACGGGGCGACGACCTACACGGTGAAGACCGTGCCAGCCGCCGCGGGCCGGCCGGAGATCCGCTACACCGAGACCAGCGAGGCGAAGGGCGAGCCGGCCTTCAGCACACTCACCGCGGTCGATCTCAACGGGGGCGGTCAGATCGCATGGTCGGTGCACGCGGCGAGCCGGCTCTCCGGCGGCACGCTGGCGACCGCGGGCGGCCTCGTCTTCTCCGGCGAGGAGGACGGCCACCTCGACGCTCACGATACGCGCGACGGTAAGATTCTCTGGCGCTTCCAGTGCGGCGCAGGGATCAGCGGACCGGCCATGACCTACGCGCTCGACGGCAAGCAATACGTGGCGGTGGCGGCGGGCGGCGCCTCCTACACCAAGGCGTCGGGCTTCGGCACCGGCGACGCAGTGCTGGTCTTCGCGCTGCCCGATTGACCACGGCCGAGCTTGACGGGAAGGGTCCCCGCCGACAGCGGGGGCTCGTTCCAGACCATGACAGAGGCGCCGAGCGCGGAGGCCGGCATCGCCGGTTCCCAGCCGACCGATCGCGGGCCGCCGGTGATCCGCACCATCGCGATGCCGGCCGACACCAATCCCGCCGGCGACATCTTCGGCGGCTGGCTGATGGCCCAGATGGATCTGGCGGCCGGCAACGTCGCGGCCCGGCGGGCGCGGGGGCGCTGCGCCACCATCGCGGTCGACGCGATCACCTTCCATCACCCGGTCTTCGTGGGCGACGAGGTCAGCCTCTACGCGTGGCTGGTGAAGGTCGGACGCTCGTCCCTGCGCATCCAGGTCGAGGTCTGGCGGCGCGAGCGAGCGAGCGAGGCGACCATGAAGGTCACGGAGGCGACCTTCACCTTCGTGGCGATCGGCGACGACCGGCGGCCGCGGCCGGTACCGGTGCCGGTGGGCGGGCGCTGAAACCCCTCACTCTGCTTTGATGGCGTAGCGGGTCCGCAGGCGCAGGCCGAACACCGCCATCATGAACATGCAGCAGGTGGCGTTGTTGCCGTTCCACAGCACCGTCTCGAACGAGGCCGAGACCAGCCCGAGGAACCACAGCCGTAGGAACAGCATCGTCTCCGCGTCGAGCCGGGCGCCGCCGGCCACCCGCTGCAGGTCGCGCACCGGCGCGAGCACGAAGGCCACCACGGTCAGCGCCAGGAACGGCAGGCCGCCGATCAGGGCCGTGTCCAGATAGGCGTTGTGGGCGTGGTCGACGGTGTTGACCCAGGTCAGCTCCTCGGAGCCGGCATACATGGTCCGCTCGGTCATCCAGAAGGCGCCGATCCCCCAGCCGCGCCAGGGGCGGATCAGGATGTTGTCGATGGCGAACTGCCAGATCTCGCTGCGCCCGGTGAAGGTCGCGTCGGTCAGCAGCGACCCGACCGCCTCCTGGATCGGCGGCACCAGCACCGAGCCGATCGAGATCAGCGAGAACCCAACCACCGGACCCAGCAGCAGCAGGCCCCGGGCGAAACCGCCGGTCAGAACCTGACATAGACCCGTCACGCCGAGGATCACCGGCAGCAGCAGGATCGCGGTCTTGGAGCCGCTCGCCAGCAGGAACCCGGCCGCCAGCAGCACGATCGCCCAGCCGAGCAACCGGTTTGCCGCAGTGGCGACGTAGAGGCCGACGATCACCAGGATCACCATGGCGGCGCCGGCCTCGTTTTTCTGCGGGAAGATCCCGCGCCAGAGGCCCGGATGGCTTGGATCGGAATTGACGTCGAAGGCCGAATGGATGGCGAGGCTCGGCACGAAGGCCACCGCCAGATAGGAGGAGAGCACGATCACCAGGGCGGCCCCGGCGAGGCTGAGCGCCAGCTGCCGCGGGGACCGGGCGACGATCAGCACGCCCGCGGAGAGCGTCGCGGCGATCCCGAACAGCGCCAGCCGGCGCAGCGACAGGCTTGGCTCGATGGAGAGCAGCGTCGTCAGGCCAAGCCAGACCGCGCAGAGCACGAGCGGCCGGGTCATCAGCGGCTGAAGGTGCCGGAGGCCGATCCGGCGGATCGCCAGCGCCATGGCGGTGCCGGCGGCGAGGAACAGCACCTGGGTCAGCAGGCTGCCGTCCTCGGAGGCCGCCAGGATCGACCGGTCGGACAGGTCCTTCAGCCACAGGTGGTTCCAGAGGAGGACGAAGACTGCCCCGTTGAGCAGCACGCGCACACCATCCGGCACGTCGCGCCCCGCGAGGCCGCGCCGCCGTCCGTCAGCCGGGATGCCGATCGCCGCGTCCGCAGAAGCCATGTCGTTCCACCGCCGAGCCTGCGACCACCGCGGTCCCGCCAAACGGCCGGGTCATCCCACCCTTTCCCCTCATCCTGAGGTGCCGGAGCGCAGCGCAGGCCGCGAAGGAGCCCTCCAGGGATCGCGCGGCTGGCTGGAGAGCTCCTTCGAGGCCCGCTTCGCGGTCACCTCAGGATGAGGGAATTGGATTGGATGGTCGTCGCTTCCGCCTGAGACGGCGTGGTCAGCCGCAGCCTCATCTTAGCCCCGGGCGCGGCCCGCGCGATGGCAAATCAAGTCCTGCACCCAGCGATCGCGTGATAACCTTGACGAAGACCTGCCGCGTTTACCGGCGCATCGTATACTGCGAGCGGCCGGCGGATTGGCGCATCAGGAACGCCGCCATCTCGGCGAGTTCCGGCGCCTTGGAGCGGAAGGTTACCGACAGGGCGAGCAGCGTGTCCTTGTGGTCGAGGCCCGGATAGATCCGCTCCTGCACCGGCACGTGCTCGGCGCGAAGCTTCGCGGCGAGGCTCACCGTGTGGCGGGGCTTCACCATCGTGTCGGCATCGCCCGAGGCCAGAAAGGCGGGGGGCGACAGCGGCCCCACGAAGCTTCCCGGCTGGGTCGCCGCCTGATCGGGCGCCTTGCCGAACACCTTGATCGTCGTGTCCTGATCGAGCGGCAGGAAATCGTAGGGGCCGGACAGGCCGGCCACCGCCTTGATCACCTTGGGATCGACGCCCGCCGCAGTGACGTAGCGCGGGTCGAGGCCGAGCATCAGGGCGTTGTAGGCGCCGGCGGAATGGCCGGCCAGCACGATCCGGCGCGGGTCGCCGCCATAAGCGGCGATGTTGTCGCGCACCCAGGCGAGCGCCGCCGCACCGTCTTCCAGGAAGCCCGGAAAGGCCGTTTCCGGATAGAGCCGGTAGTCCGGCAGCACCGTGACGAAGCCCTGGGCGGCGAGCGCGTGGCCGACGAAAGCGTAATCGTCCTTCACGCCGCTCTGCCAGGAGCCGCCGTAAAAGAACACCAGCACCGGAGCGTTCTCGGCACCCGCCGTGGGGACGTAGACATCGAGGCGCCGCCGGGGACCTTCACCGAAGGGCTGGTCCTTCGCGGCGAGGCGCCCGCCGGGATCGCGCGGGCCGATCGCGTCGAACAGGGCCAGCGGCGAGGCGGCGTTCAGGCCGAATGCCGCGAGCCCGAGGCAGAGGAGGCTGGCCAGCGCGGTGAGGAGTCGTGTCATATCCCGTCCGGTTGTCGCGACGGGTCCATACGGCATCGCTCTCAGGGCGGATTGATGACGGCGGTGCGGCGAAGCGCGAAAAATCAGGTCCGCAGCACGAAGCAGGCGCCGCCGACCTTCCGGATGCGTCCGCACAGGTCGTCGGCGGCCTGCCGGCTCTGGGCGGGGATGCGGATCCGGTAGAAGGCCCGGGTACCGCGGTTGCGCAGGCGCGTGCCGATGATCATCGGCCGCACCTCGCCGATCACCCCCGCATAGGCGCTTCGCGCCCGGTTGAAGCTCTGGAGCGCCAGCGCCTTGGAGAAATTGCCGGCCAGCTGGATGCCCCAGGGCGCGGCCGGCCCCTCGTTCGGCCCGAGGGCGAAGCGGTCGCCGCGGGACGGGATGCGCAGGCTGGCGGTGACCTGCAGGCAGGTCTGCGGCGCCGGCTTGGCGTCCGGCTTCGCCTCCTGTTTCGCTTCCTTGGCGTCCTTCGCCTCGGGCTTGGCGGGCACACCGCCCTCCGGGAACTCGATCGCCTTGGCGGGGCCGGTCCGCCAGTCGTCGGCCGGGACGCCCGTGATGGCGGCCACGTAGGCGCGGGTTTCTTCCGGCAACCCGCCATCGCCGGCGAGCCACTTGCTCACCCGGCCGGCACCGCCGTTATAGGCCGCTGCCGCGAGGCCGAGATTGCCGAACTGGCTCTTCAGATCCGCCAGCAGGTGGGCGGCGTGCGGGATCGCCTGCTCGGGGTCGAACGGGTCGAGGAGCCCGCGCTCCTTCGCGGTTCCGGGCATGAACTGGGCGACGCCCTGCGCACCCGCGCGGCTCACCACGCCGACGCGAAAACTGCTCTCGCGCCAGATCAGGCGGGTCAGGAACGGCACCGGCAGGTTCCGAGCCTTGGCGGAGTCGTCGATCAGGCGGCAGAGCGCCTGCTCCACGGTCTCGGTCGCCCCCTCGGACGGGACAGCCATGGCCGGACGCGCCGCGACGAGGAGGAGGGCGAGGAGCGCGGTGCGGCGCAGGCCTGAGCTGTTCACACCGGCGTTGTAGCGGCCTTCTGTTGCGGATCAATTGATACGGGTGGCGGCATGAGCTGTAGAAGCCCCGCTATACAGCCACACCATCGGCGGCCCAGGCCGGCGCATCATCACCCAGGCGGCGCGCCGCCCGCGCCCAGCTCATCGGAGCACCCGCCACCTCCACCGGTGGCCGCAGCCGCCGCACCGACCCCCAGGACGTCGCCTCGATCTCGGGCGCCAGATCCTCCGGCGACTCGGCTGGGCAGGGGGGCTCGGGTTCGGCGGGACCGGCCTCGACCATCAATGCCGCCGTGCGGGCGAGGGAGAGCCGCGCCCCACCGCCGGTTCCGTCCGCGAGCCGGCGCGTGAGCAGCCGGAGCACCGCCGCCGCCATCATATAGCCGGTGGCGTGATCGAGGGCCTGGACGGGCAGCGGCACCGGCTTGGCGGCCTGCTGCCAATCCTGTCCCGCCTGCGCGATGCCGGTGCTCATCTGCACGAGACTGTCGAAGCCGCGCCGTCCGGCCCAGGGACCGGTCCAGCCATAGGCGTCGAGGCAGACCTCGACGAGGCCAGGCGCCAGGGCCTGCCGGACCTCCGCATCGTAACCGAGTCCGTCCAGGGCGCCGGGCCGGTAGCCGTGGACCAGCACGTCCGCCCCGGCGAGCAGCCGCTCGAACACTACCCGGTCGGCGTCGCGGCGCAGGTCGAGCCGGGCGCAGGTCTTGCCGAGGGTCACCTCCGGCTCGAGGGGCGGTTCGTTCCATGTGGGCGGGTCGATCCGCAGCACGTCGGCGCCGAAGCCGGCGAGGAAGCGCGTCGCCACCGGTCCGGCGAGCACCCGCGTCAGGTCGAGCACGCGCAGGCCGGCGAGCGGACGCCCAGGCCGCTGGGCCCAACGCGATTGCGACCGGCCGACGCCTAGCTCCAGCGCGACCAGCGGCTCAGCCGCCACGGCACGGCCCTGCGGATGCGCCGCCCAGTCGGCGCATCCGCGCATCTCGGCCGCGCAGCCGCCCTCGGCGACGATTGCTTCCTCAAGCTGAGCCTTCGCCCAGCCCGACACCGCCCGCGCCATGCCGGCGCGATCCGCCTGCGGACCGAGCACGCGCTCGGCCGCCTCCCGGTGATGCGGCGCGTTGGTGTGGAGGCGGATCCAGCCATCCCGGGTCTCGTAGTCGCCCGCGACCGGATCCCAGGGGTCCGGCACGCGCCAGCCCTCCGGCTGCAGCGACCGCGCGAACCAGAATGAAGCGAGCCGCCGGTCGACGGCCACCGGGCCGGTCAGCCCCGCGACCTCCGCGAGCGCCAAAGCGGCCGCCCCGACCGAGCCGGCCGCGAGGTCGCTCACCGCGAAGGCGGAGGGTAGGGCGCCGGTCCCGGTGACGTGGAGGCTATCGAGGGCACCGGGCCTCCCGTCGAGCGCCTGCCAGATCCGGGCAGCGAAAGCGTGGGCGCCAGCCGTCATCGCCATCTCCCGTGGGGTCCGCAGGTGTCGGGCGGAGCTTCGTCGCAGCAGGATAGACTAGGGCCTCCGGCCCGTCGCGCTATAAGGGCATCATGACGTTGGATGAATCCCAGCCGCTCCTCGCCGTCGAGGACCTGTCCGTCGCCTTCCGCTCCCGCGAGGGCGAGACCCGGGCGGTCGACGGCATCGGCTTCACCATCCGGCGCGGCGAGACCGTGGCCCTGGTCGGCGAATCAGGGTCCGGCAAGTCCGTGACGGCGCTCGCCATCCTGCGGCTCCTCGACAGCGCGGCGCGGCAGGAGGGGCGGATCCTGTTCAAGGGCCGAGACCTCGCGGGCCTGCCCGAACGTGCCATGCGTGACGTGCGCGGCGCCGACATCACCATGGTGTTCCAGGAACCCATGACGTCGCTCAACCCGCTGCACACGATCGAGCGGCAGATCGGCGAGGTGTTGGGCCTCCATCGCGGGCTGACCGGCAAGGCGGCCAAGCGTCGGATCCTCGAACTCCTCGACCTCGTCGGCCTACGCGACGCGGAGAGCCGCATGGGCGCCTATCCGCACGAACTCTCCGGCGGCCAGCGCCAGCGGGTGATGATCGCCATGGCGCTCGCCTGCGAGCCGGACCTGCTCGTCGCCGACGAGCCGACCACGGCTCTGGACGTCACCGTCCAGGCGCAGATCCTGGCGCTGCTCGCCGACCTGCAGAAGCGGCTCGGCATGGCGATGCTGTTCATCACCCACGATCTCGGCATCGTGGAGCGGATCGCCGACCGGGTCTGCGTGATGCTGAAGGGCAAGATCGTGGAGGCCGGCGAGACCCGGGCGGTCTTCGCAAACCCGCAGCACGCCTACACCCAGCGCCTGATCGCCTCGGAGCCGAAGGGCCGCGCCAACCCGATCCCGCCCGATGCCGCGCCGCTGCTTGAAGCCGGGCCGCTCAAGGTCTGGTTCCCCCTGAAGGCGGGCCTGCTCCGGCGGGTCGTCGGCCACGTCAAGGCGGTGGACGGGATCTCGCTCCGGGTCCGCGCCGGAGAGACCGTGGGCGTCGTCGGCGAATCCGGCTCCGGCAAGACCACGCTCGGCCTCGCCCTGTTGCGGCTGACGGCTTCCGAGGGGCCGATCGTGTTTCTCGGCAAGGCGATCGACGGCTTCGGCGTGGCGCAGATGCGGCCGCTGCGCAAGGACATGCAGGTGGTCTTCCAGGATCCCTACGGCTCGCTGTCGCCGCGTATGTCGGTGGCCGATATCGTGGCCGAGGGGCTCGTCGTGCAGGGCGCCGTGCGCTCCCGGGCCGAGCGCCGGGCCGTGGTCTCGAAGGCACTCGTCGATGTCGGGCTCGATCCGGCCGCCATGGACCGCTATCCGCACGAATTCTCCGGCGGCCAGCGCCAGCGCATCGCCATCGCCCGGGCCATCGTGCTGAACCCCCGCTTCGTCGTGCTCGACGAGCCGACCTCGGCGCTCGACCGCTCGGTCCAGGCGCAGATCGTGACGCTGCTGCGCGACCTCCAGCGGGAGCGCGGGCTGGCCTACCTGTTCATCAGCCACGACCTGAAAGTGGTCCGGGCGCTCGCCAACTACGTGATGGTGATGCAGAACGGCCGCGTGGTCGAGGAAGGCCCCGCCGAGACGATCTTTGCCGATCCGCAGGCGGCCTATACCCGCGCGCTATTCAAGGCCGCCTTCGCCCTCGACAGTGACGCGCCCACCGAGCTGGAGCCTGCCTGACCGTGCCGCGCGCGCTGCTCATCGTCCTCGATTCCGTCGGCATCGGCGGGGCACCGGATGCCGAAGCCTACGATGATGCCGGCTCCGACACGCTCGGGCACATCGCGGAAGCCTGCGCGGCGGGCCGCGGCGACCGGGCCGGTCTGCGCGCCGGCCCGCTCCGGCTGCCCCATCTCGCGTCCCTCGGGCTCGGGCTGGCGGCGGCCGGTGCCACGGGCCGGATCCCGCCCGGTCTTGCACCCGCGGGCGAACCGCAGGGGGCCTACGGCCATGCCGTGGAGATGGCCGCCGGCAAGGATACGCCCTCCGGCCATTGGGAAATCACGGGCCTGCCCCTGTCGCAGCCCTGGGGGCACTTCCCCGAGACCCGGCCGGCCTTCCCGCCCGAACTCACCGGGGCCCTGATCGCCGAGGGCGGCCTGACCGGCATCCTGGGCGACCGGCACGCGTCAGGCGTCACCATCATCGACGAATTCGGGACCGAGCACGTCCGAACCGGCCGGCCGATCTGCTACACCTCGGCCGACAGCGTGTTCCAGATCGCCGCCCACGAGGACGCCTTCGGCCTGGAGCGGCTCTACGACCTCTGCCGCCTCGCGCGGCGCCTGTGCGATCCCTACCGGGTCTGCCGGGTGATCGCCCGGCCCTTCGTGGGCTCGGCGGAGGCGGGGTTCCGCCGCACGAGCAACCGCAAGGATTTCGCAGTCGAGCCCCCCGGCCGCACCCTGCTCGATCGGGCCGAGGCGGCGGGCCGCAGCGTGGTGAGCGTCGGCAAGATCGGCGACATCTTCGCCCATCGGGCCACCGGCCGCGAGATCAAGCCGGGTCCGAACGCCGCCTGCCTCACGGCCGGGCTCGACGCGCTGAACGACCTGCCGGACGGTGGCCTGATCTTCGTCAACCTCGTGGATTTCGACACCGAGTACGGCCACCGCCGGGACGTGCCGGGCTACGCCGCCGAGCTCGAAGCCTTCGATGCCCGGGTGCCGGAGATCCGGGCGGCGCTCCGGCCCGGCGACCTCGCGCTGATCACCGCCGACCACGGCAACGACCCGACCTGGACCGGGACCGACCATACCCGCGAGCAGGTGCCGGTCCTGGCCTTCGGCCCCGGCGTGGCCGACCGCTCCATCGGCCGGCGGGACAGTTTTGCCGATATCGGCGCCACTCTGGCAGCCCATCTGGGCCTGCCTTGGGACGGCGCCGGACATCCCTTCCTATAGGAGGATCTATGCGGGACGACGACGACCGGCCGCGCAAGGCCGTGTCCCACGAGATCGGGCAGCCGCTCGATACCCTGTCGCTGTCGGACCTCGACGAGCGGATCGCGGTCCTGCGGGCCGAGATCGCCCGGATCGAGGCGGCGCGGGCGGCCAAGCAGGCGGCGCAGGGGGCGGCCGACGCCTTCTTCAAGCGGAGCTGAGGCTTGGACCGGACCGAAACGCTGGCCGCCCTGCGGCGCGGGGATCTTGCCGGCGCGCGGGAATTGCGCCTCCCCGACGGGCTGACCGAGGTCCCCCGGGAGGTTCTTGCGCTCGCCGATACGCTGGAGGTTCTGGACCTCGGTCGGGGCAGCCTGACCGACCTGCCGGCGGATCTCGGCCGGCTGCGCCATTTGCGGGTGCTGTTCGCCTCGGGCAACCCGTTCCCGCGCCTGCCGCCGGTGCTGGGCGACTGCCCGGGCTTGAGCCAGCTCGGCTTCCGCGGCTGCGGCATCCACGAGGTGCCGGCCGAGGCTCTGCCACGCGATCTGCGCTGGCTGACACTCACCGACAACCAGATCGAGACCCTGCCGGCGGCCCTGGGGGAGCGGCCGCGCCTGCAAAAGCTGATGCTGGCCGGCAACCGGATCGCGGCCCTGCCCGACAGCCTGTCGGCGGCCGACCACCTCGAACTGATCCGACTCGCCTGCAACCGGATCGACGCCTTGCCGCCTTGGCTGGTGCGCCTGCCGCGCCTCGCCTGGATCGCCTATGCGGGCAATCCCGCCGAGCCCGCGACGGCACCCGCCCCGGCGGCGCGGGTGCCGTGGGCGGAACTGGAGGTCGGCGAGCTGCTGGGAGAGGGGGCCTCGGGCCGGGTCCACCGGGCAATCTGGCGCGGCGAGGCGGTGGCGCTCAAGCTGTTCAAGGGCGCGATGACGAGCGACGGCCTGCCCGCCCGCGAGATGGAGGCCTGCCTCGCCGCCGACACGCATCCGGCGCTGACCGGGGCGCTCGGCCGGCTCGACGGCCATCCCGATGGGGCCGAAGGGCTTCTGCTCCGGCTCCTGCCGCCGCACTGGCGCGTGCTCGCCGGTCCACCGAGCCTCGCGACCTGCAGCCGCGACGTTTACGCTCCCGACCTTCGGCTCGATCCCGCGCGAACCATTCGGATCGCGCGCTCCATTGCGGAGGCGGCGGCCCACCTGCATGGACGCGGCCTGATCCACGGCGATCTCTACGCCCACAACACGCTCTGGGACGTCGATACCGGTGCGGCCGTGCTCAGCGATTTCGGCGCCGCCTCAGCGTTGCCCGACGGGCTGGAAGGCGCGGCGCTGGGACGGATCGAGGCGCGGGCGATGGGGATCCTGCTGGGCGAACTCCTCGACCGCTGCGATGCGCCGCCCGAGAACCTGCGGGCTCTGGAACGTGCCTGCACCCAGCCGGACCCGGTGCAGCGGCCGAGCCTGACGGAGGTCACGGCTGCGCTGGCGCAGATGACGCCCTGAAGACCGCGGCCCCGCCCGTCATCGCGAGCGCAGCGCAGTGACCCCGGGCAGCGCGACATCGGGCAAGGTGGCGTGCACGGGATCGCTTCGCCGGCTCGCAAGGACGGCCTCAGCCCACTCAATCCGGGATATCGGCCTGCCGGCGCGCCACCACGGCGAACAGGTCGCTCAGCGCGGCGAGGCTCGCGGCCTGGAGCTGAGCGGCGGGCACGACCGAGCCGTCCGGCCCGGGCAGATCCCGCGTCGCTGTCGTGGAGGCCACCACGGTCGGACGGAAGCCGAGGTTGAAGGCACTGCGGGCGGTGGAATTGACGCACATATGCGTCATGAAGCCCGCCAGGACGATGTCCTTCACGCCCGCCGCCTCCAGCCGCGCCTGAAGATCGGTGCCCACGAAGGAACTCGGATAGGCCTTGGTGATCACCGGCTCGTCGCCTTGGGGCGCCACTTCCGGGCTGATCTGGCCAATCGGCGCGGTCACGTCGTAGGGCGATCCCGGCCCGGCGTCGTGGCGGATGTGGAAGACCGGGATCCCCGCCTGCCGCGCCCGGGCCAGCAGATCCGCCGCCTCGCGGATCGCGGGCTCGACGCCCTCAAGGCGCATGATCCCCGCGCGGTAGGTCTGCTGCAAGTCGATAAGGACGAGCGCCGAGCCCTTCAGGGCGGCGGGTGCTGGGCTGAGGCCCGACAGGCCACGCAGGGTTGCAAGTTCGGACATCCGGCGTCTCCCAGGGCGCCGCTCAGGAACGGCGGCGGCCCTTGTGTTTGCGCCGGATGTTACACTGTGCTGACGGCTCGGCACCACCCGTCAAAGGTGTAGCGCGGACCGAACCTACCGCACGGTGCTAACGCCCCGGCACTCCCGGATCGATCGCGGGCAGCTCGTTCGCCGGGAGCCCCGCGCCGGCCTGCGCCTGCGCGCCGGCCGTGCCGCGGGCGCGATTGGCCAGCGCCACTGTCAGGCGCTCGGCCGCCTCGGGCTGCATCACGGCGAGCACCTCGGCCATCTTGCGCGGGTTCATGGCCAGCACGATCGGCACCATCACGTCGTGGCCGAGCCTGTCGAACACCCGGGCGGCGTCCTTGGGCTTCATCGCCTCGTACATCGTGACGATGTTCTTCAGCCCCTGTTTCTCGGCCTCCTCCTTCGCCTTGGCGACCGCATCGACCTTGTCCTCGGCCTTCTTCAGATCGCCGAGCCCGGTCTCGAGCTTCCGCTCGGCCTCGCCCAGCATCTTCTCGCGCAGATCCAACTCGTCGCTCTTCTGGCGCAGGGCGTCCCGCCGGGCTCCGAGCTTTTCCAGGATCACGCGCTCGGTGGGCGAGCCCGACCCTTGCGCGGCGGGCGGAGCCTCCGGGGCTTTCTCAGGCGGCGTCTCGGCAGGGGCGGTCTTGTCCTCCTTGGGGCCCACCGATCCCGTGGTGACGGGATCGGGGATGTCGAAGCCGGTGCGGGCCCGCGCCACCGCCCGGCCGAAATCCGGCAGCGCGCCGCTCTCCGGCAGGCCGGCCTGCAGCAGGCTGAGCAGCTTGAGCACGAGGAGTCCGCCGGCCGCGAGGGCCACGGCGTCGATGAGGCGCAACCGTATCGCCCGTTTCGGCCGCACCGGCTGGGGAGGCGAGACGCGCCGCGCCGCGCCGGCGCGGCGCAGCTTCTCCTCGGGATCCGGCTTCGGAGGCGGGATCTTCGGGGCCTTGACTCCGGTCACGCGGCGCGCGCCCGGACGCGGGCCAGCGCGCGCTCGCTCATGGCGAGCGCCGCCGCCGCGGCGGCTCCGAGCCGTTCCCCGTTCGGGCTCGCGGGCTCGGTCCGGCGCAGCGCCGGCTCGGGCGCCGCCGGGACCACGGACGCCGGCTCCTGGCGGGCCGGGACCGCGCGCATCTGTGCCACGATGGCCCCGATCCGGGCCACCACGGTCTCGCCGGCCTCGACCTGCTCGGTCAATTCGGCGGCGCGGGCGCCGGCGGCCTCCAGGCGGGCATTGAGCGTGCGGTCGGCTTCGTCGATCGCGGCGCGCAGGCCCGCGATGGCCCGCTCGGCGGTGCCGGTGGCGACCATGAGGTCGCCGATCGTCTGGCGCAGCGCGACCTCGTCGCCCTTGAGTTGCCCGATCCGGCGGGAGAGCCGCAGGGAGCTGACAATGGTGGCCGCCAGCAGAACCGCCACCAGGATGTCGGCCGCAAGGGTGACGAAGAGACTCATGACGTGACCCTCATCGGCCCTAATTGTCGGAGCGGTTGTTCATCGAGGCCTCGTAGGCCTGGATGGTCGTGCGCGAGCGCCGCAACGGGCGGGTGACCTGCACGGCGATGTGGCCGTCGACCCGGCCGATCCGCCCCTGCGTCAGCGCCCAGTCGCCGCAGCGCACGGTGATCAGATCCGACGGCTTGGCGTCGAACATCAGCGTCTCGCCGACCTTGAGGCTCATGACCTGCTTTAGCGGAAGCATCATCTCGTGCAGCACCGCCTCCATGGTCACGTCGGCCTGCCAGATCTCGGTGGCGAGGTGCCCCTCCCACACGTGGTCGCGGCCGAGCTTCTCGCCCATGAAGCTCTGGGTGAGCAGTTCCCGGATCGGCTCGATCGTCGCGTAAGGAAACAGGATCTGCAGCATGCCGCCGCGCCCGTCGACGTCGAGGCGCAGGCTGATCAGGATCGCGGCGTTGCCCGGTCGGGTGATCGTGGCGAAGCGCGGGTTGGTCTCGATCCGGTCGATCCCGAAGCTCACCGGCGAGAGCGGCTGGAACGACATCTCCAGATCGCCCAGCACGATCTCCACGAGGCGGCGCACCAGCGTCATCTCGATGGCGGTGAACGGCCGGCCGTCGAGGCGGCTCGACGTGCCGCCGCGCTTGCCGCCGAGGAGCAGGTCGAAGGTCGCGTAGGCAAGGTTCGAATCGACCGTGACGAGGCCGGAATTCTCCCATTGCTCGGCCCGGAACACGCCGAGCAGGGTCGGCAGCGGGATCGCGTTGAGATAGTCGCCGAACCGCACCGAGGTGATGTTGTCGAGGGTCACCTCGACGTTGTCCTGAAACAGGTTGCGCAGGGAGGTCGACAGCAACCGGATCATCCGGTCGAAGACGATCTCCAGCATCGGCAGGCGCTCGTACTGGACGACGCCCGAATCGACGATGGCCTGCACGCCCCCGGCCCCCGAGGCCGAGAGCTCGCGCATGGAGAAGCCCAGGACGCCGTCGATCTCGTCCTGGTTGAGCACCCGGTCGTTGCCGGCGAGTTCGGGGAGGTTGTCGCTCTCCCCGTCCTCGATCATCGTCGCCCATTCGGCGGCGACGTCGCCCGCGTTGCGCGTGGTGCCCTGCTCGGCGAGCGCCGCGCCCCATTCCTCGGCGAGCGACGTATCGCCGCCCTCGGCACCCTGCTCCAGCAGGGCCGCCGACCAATCGTCCTCGGGGAGTTCGTCCTCGGGATCCATCAGAGGCGCGCCGAAACGGTGACGGGAAGGGAATGAGTCACTGGACGATCACGTCCTTGAACAGCACGGCCTCGACCTTGGCCGGGTAGAGGGCGATGTTGACCCGGCGCAGCAGTTCCTCGCGCAGCCGGAACAGCCCCACCGAGCCGGTCAGGTCGCTGGGGCGCAGCTCGCGCATGTAGATCTGCAGCGCGTCCTCGACGCGGGGCATGAGCGGCTTCACCTCCTCCTCGACCTTGGCATCCTTCAATTCGAGGGAGAGCCGCACCTTGGCGTATTTGGTCTTGTCCTGCGGCAGGTCCGGGCTGAGGTTCAGGAGCAGTTCGCGCAGCTCGAAGAAGACCACCGGCTTCTTGCTGTCGGGCCCGGCGCCGTCGCTTCCATGACCGCCGCCGTGACCGCCCCCATGGCCGCCCTCGGCGGCTTCCTTGCCGTCGCCGTGGCCGCCGCCATGACCCATCATCATGAAGGCGCCCCCGCCGCCCAGAACCAGGACGGCGGCGGCGGCCACGATGATCATGAGCTTCTTCTTGCCCTTCGGAGCGGCGGCTCCGGCCTCGCCCTCCTCGGCGGAGGCCTTTTTGGGCTGCTTGGCCATGGAATAATGCTCTCCCGCGGGTATCCGCGCCCGGGTACACCCCGATATCGAAGCATCAGGGTTAACGCGCCGTTAAGCGGGCAATTCCTGCCGGGCGAGGTTTGCCGCCGCGCATCCGGGACCTGCCGACAGGGCAACCGAATCATCACCTAAATCATTCACATTGTGCAGGAATTCTGTTTCGGCACCGGTGGCACGGCGCATGCTGAATGGATTGTTGCCGCCCCCGCGGCGGACGAGTCCCAGAGTCCACGATGCAGAATGCCCTCTTCGTCGGCGTGTCGAGCCAGATGGCACTCCAGCGCGAGCTGGACGTGATCGCCAACAACATGGCCAACGTGTCGACCACCGGGTTCAAGACCCGCAGCAGCCGCTTCCAGGAGTACCTGATGCCGGTGGCAAGTGCGGATTCCTTCGCGCGGCCGGACCGGCGGCTCTCCTATGTCATCGACCAGGGCACCACCCTCGACCTCGGCCAGGGACCGATCGAGCAGACCGGCAACCCGCTGAACATCGCCGTCAAGGGCTCGGCCTTCATCGCCGTGCAGACCCCCCAGGGCGAGCGCTACACCCGCAACGGCGCCTTCGAGATCAATCCGCAGGGCACGCTCGTGACCAGCGACGGCTACCCCGTCGCGGGCGACGGCGGCCCGATCACCATCAACGCGCAGGAGACCGGCCTCGCCATCGGCAGCGACGGCACGGTCTCGACCAATCTCGGCATCCGCGGCCGGATCAAGCTCGTCACCTTCGCCAACCCGCAGCAGCTCACCAACGAGGGCGGCAACCTCTACGCCTCGGGGGAGGCCGGTCGCCCGGCCGGTCTCGAGGGCCGCGTCGAATCCGGGGCGCTGGAACGCTCCAACGTCCGCCCGGTGATCGAGATGACCCGCCTGATGGACGTGAACCGCTCCTACGCCATGGTGTCGAGCATGATCTCGCGCCTCGACGAATTGCGGGGCACGGCGATCAGCCGCCTCGCCAACGTCGCCTAAGGGGGCCTGAGCGATGCGCGCCCTCTACTCAGCCGCCACCGGCATGGCGGCCCAGGAACTGAACGTCCAGGTCATCTCCAACAACATCGCGAACCTGCGCACCACCGGCTACAAGCGCCAGCAGGTGCATTTCCAGGATCTGCTCTACCAGAACCTGCGCCGGGCCGGCACCTCCACCTCCGAGCAGAACACGCAGCTCCCCGCCGGGCTTGCCATCGGCTCGGGTGTGAAGACCACCTCGACGGCCCGGGTGATGTCGCAGGGCACGCTCACCTCGACCGAGAAGGATTACGACGTCGCCATCCGCGGCGAGGGCTTCTTCCGGGTGACGCTGCCGGACGGCCGCACCGGCTACACCCGGGACGGCTCCTTCGATCTCTCGGCCACGGGCCAGCTCGTCACCCGCGAGGGCTACCTGCTCGATCCGGCGATCACCGTGCCGCAGACCGCGACCGCGGTGACGATCAGCGCCACCGGTTCCGTTCAGGCGACCCTGCCGGGCCAGACCGCGCCGCAGGCGCTCGGGCAGTTCCAGCTCTCGCGTTTCGTCAACAAGGTCGGCCTCGAGTCGATCGGCGACAACCTGTTCATCGAGACCGCGGCGTCCGGCCCGGCGATCAGCAGCCTGCCGGGGACCGAGGGCTTCGGCAATCTCCAGCAGAGCTACCTGGAGGAGGCCAACGTCAACGCGGTCACGGAGATCTCGTCGCTGATCGCGGCGCAGCGCGCCTACGAGATGAACTCCAAGGTCGTCACCGCCGCCGACCAGATGCTGTCCACCGCCTCGCAGATGTTCCGCAGCTAAGCGCGCCGCCGAGATTTCCGACGATGTATGCCGGTCCGCACCACGACACCGCCTTCGAGGCTTCCGTTCTGCCGCTGGTCAGCACCGCGGCGGACGAGAGCGATCTCAGCCCGATCCTCCGCCGGCACCGACCGCGGGTCGCGCCCCTCGGTATGGCGGTGGTGCTCCGCACGGTGCTCGCCGTGCTGGCCTTCGCGGCGCTCGGCGCGCTGGCGATTCCCGCGATGGCGCGGGCCGACGGCCTGCGCCTGCGCGGCGACGTCACCGCCCGCGGCGACGTGCTGACGCTGGCCGATCTCGTGGAGGGGGCACCGGCCAGCCTCGCTGGGCGGCCGCTGTTCCGCGCACCGGCCCTCGGGGCGACCGGGACCATCCAGAGCCGCCGGATCGTCGACGCCGCGACGGCGCTCGGCCTCACCGGCCTGGAGACCGGCGGCCGGATGCAGATCGCCGTCCAGCGCGCCGCCCGCCGCATCGGGCCGCCGGAGATCGAGGCCGCGCTCAAGCGTGGCCTGGAAACCGGCTACGGCCTCGCCCCGGCCAACCTCTCGATCCGGTTCGACGGCGAGGGCCCGACTCTGCTGGCGCCGGCCGATCTCGCGGGGCAGGCCGCGGCCCTCGACCTCACCTACGATCCGCGCTCCCGGCGGATCGCCGGCCTCGTCAGCCTCGGCGAGCGGCAGGCCTCGCTGCGCGTCTCCGGCGTTGTCCTCGAGATGCGGGAGGTGGCGGTGCTGACCCGGTCCCTCGACCGCGGCGAGACGGTGAAGGACGGCGACCTCGCGATGGAGCGCCGCCCGCGCGAGACTGTCCCGACGGACGCACAGGCCAGCGCCAGCGCCGCCGCCAACGAAGTCGCCCAGCACGCCCTGGCGGCCGGGACGGTCCTGCGCCTCGGCGATACCGCGCCCCCCGAACTCGTCGTCCGGGGCGAGAGCGTGACCATCGTGTACGAGACGCCGAGCGTGAGCCTCGCGATGCGCGGCCTCGCCAACCAGGGCGGTCGCCTCGGCGCCGTGGTCAACGTCGTCAACACCGCGTCGCAGAAGGTCCTGCAGGCGACCGTGATCGGCCCCGGTCGGGTCTCGGTGGGCCCCGGCCCCGCGACCCAGCAGCAGACATCCGCCACCGCACCAATCCAGGCGACCGCATCGTTGCGCTGATCGCCCGTTCCGCACGTGTTCAAGAGTATTCCGATGGCCCCTCGCATCGCCCTGAAGCCGCTCGTCGCCGTGCTGATCACGGCCACGCTCGGCGCCTGCAACACCGCCGACCGGCTCTCTCAGGTCGGCGCCACCCCGGCGCTCTCGGCGATCGAGGACCCGACCACGCAGCCCGGCTACAAGCCGGTGCGGATGCCGATGCCCGACGTGCAGCCGGTCTCCTACGCGCCGAACTCGTTGTGGCGCACGGGCTCGCGCGCCTTCTTCAAGGACCAGCGCGCCGCCCGGCTCGGCGATATCCTGACCGTGAAGGTCAACGTGACCGATCAGGCCAATATCAGCAACGAGACCAAGCGGTCCCGCGCCAACACCGAGAGCTTCGGCCTGCCGAACGCCCTGGGGCTGGAGAACAACGCGGTCGGCAAGTCCTTCGGCGTCGGCAGCTCGGCCCTGCTCTCCGCAACCTCGGCGACCGCCAATGACGGCGCCGGATCGGTTCAGCGCGCCGAGACCGTGACGACGAACGTCGCCGCGGTGGTCACGCAGGTGCTGCCCAACGGCAACCTCGTGGTCGAGGGCAAGCAGGAGATCCGGGTCAATTTCGAGATCCGCGAGATGGTTGTGGCCGGCGTGGTCCGGCCGGAGGATATCGAATCCGACAACACCATCGACTCGGCCAAGATCGCCCAGGCCCGCATCGCCTATGGCGGCCGCGGCCAGATCACCGACGTGCAGCAGCCGCGCTACGGCCAGCAGATCGTGGATATCCTGCTGCCGTTCTGAGGCTTGCTCAGCCCGCCTCCTCCGGCTCCGGCCCGCGCGTCACGTCGAGGCCGGTGCCGGCGCCCTGCGGCGGCCCGACCTTCACCGGGCCACCGGTGCGGGCGGCCTCGTAGATCGCCTCCATCAAAACCTGATCCTGAAGCCCCTCCTCGCCGGGGGTGCGCGGGCGCAGGTTCTCCTGGATGCACCGAGAGAAGTGGTCCATCTCCAGGGCGAACTGGTTCTTCGGGCTCAGGATGCGCTCGTCCCGGGCGGCGTTCTTGCCGTCCCGGTGGCCCACGAACAGTCGCTGGCCTTCATACGCAAAGGCGTTCTGCAGATCGATCGAGGCGTTGGTGGTGTGAAGCGTCAGGCTGCGCGCCTCGTAGACGCCGTAGCTCGACAGGCATTGCGCGATCACGCCCGAGGGGAAGCGCATCGTGAAGCTCACCGTCTCCTCGACCTCGCGGTATTTCGGATCGTCAGGCGGCGAATGGATCTGCGCCTGGATCTGGTCCGGCTCCTCGCCGAGCACCGCGCGGGTCGTGTTGAGGCAGTAGAGCCCGATATCGGGCAGCGAGCCGCCACCCGACAGCGCCTTGCGCAGGCGCCACTGCTCGGGCAGGCCGGTGGTCTGACCGTTGAAGGCCTGGATCAGCTTCGGCTTGCCGAATTCGCCGGTCCGGGCAAGCCTGATGACGGCGCGGTTGTGCGGCTCGTACTGGCAGCGATAGGCGATCATCAGCTTGACGTTGGCCTGGGCGCAAGCCGCGATCATGTCGCGGCATTCCTGCGAGGAGACCGCCATCGGCTTCTCGCAGAGCACCTGCTTACCGGCCGCGGCAGCCGCCACGACATTGTCGCGGTGCACGCCGTTCGGCGTCACCACGTAGATTGCCTGGACATCGGGATTGGCCTTGAGCCGATCCCATTCGTCGTAGCCGTAGACCGCGTCTTCCGGCAGGCCGTACTGGCGGGCCACCAGCTTGGCCTTTTCGGGCGAGCCAGACATCACCGCGGCGAGTCGCGAGCGCTTGGTCTGGCCGAAGGCGGGAAGGATCTCGTCGAGGCTGAGCCGCCCGAGGCCGATGACGCAGTAGCCGACGCGCTGGCTTGGCGGCTGAGGGGCCGGGGTCGGCGCTGGTGGGCGGTCGCCCGATCCGCGCCAGTTCGGGAACATCACCTTGCCGCCCTGGACCGCGCCGGTATCGGCCGGGACCGAGGGCGCGGGCGGGGCTGCCTGGGCACCATTGCCGCCGAGCGCTACGCCCGCGATGGCGCTGCCAGCGGCCAGAAGGGTCCGTCGAGAGAGCCGAGAATCGTCGTCCGCCATGGGCCTCGCCGTGTCGCTGATCGGAGCGGCGCCGCCGAGGCGCCGGGGTAGGGGGCAAGCGCAGCCCCGTCCACCTCAAGAACGTCACGAGGTTCCAGGCTGTTTCCCGCGGCGCACGGACGTGTCGTCACGCCGGGGGCGGCGGATCCGGCGCCTCGACCTCGCCGCGGCGCTGCAGCTGGAGGGCGACGAACCAGCACAGGCAGGCCCAGGCGGCGCCGATGCACCAGCCGGCCACCACGTCGCTCGGCCAGTGGACACCGAGATAGATCCGGCTGAGCCCGACCAGCAGGGTTATGGTCACGCCCAGACCGAGCAGCAGGGCCTTCGCGCGGCGGTTCCGCTCGACCCGCGCCACGAGGGTCGCGAGCGTCAGATAGGCGATGGCCGACATGGTGGCGTGGCCGCTGGGGAAGCTCGCCGTGAACACCTCCATGCCGTGCGGGACGAGGTCCGGCCGCGGCCGCTGGTAGAACAGCTTCAGCACCGTGGAGACGAGTTCGCCGCTGCCCACCGCGGCGAGCACGTAGAGACCGATCCGCCGCCGGCCGGACACCGCCAGATAGGCCGCCACCGCGCAGGTCAGGAACAGAACCGTGAAGACGCTGCCGAGCCCGGTGATGTCGCGCATCGTCTCCTCGAGCCAGGGCGGCCCGATCGGATCGGCGAGGTCGGCCGGGTTGCGCAAGGCCAGCAGGATCCGGCGGTCGAGGGCCGCGGTCGAGCCCTCGCCGACCTCGTGGGCGAGGTAGAAGAAGCCGTAGCCCAGGATGCTCAGGCCGAGGAGCGCCACGAGGGGCCCGACCTCGTTGAGGCGCAGCCGCAGCCAGACCGCCGTAGCGGGCTTGATCAGGCGGTTGTGCCGCAGGTTGGCGGGGGCCTTCACAGCGCGGTCTCCGGGCAACGGGCGATCGGTCGGGCGGCTGGGTATTGGCCTTGCAGCTTCAGGATGAGGCGGAGGTCCCTTTTCCCGAGCGGGAGAGGTCTGCTTTCGCAGAAAGCCGGGTGAGGGGCGAGACCGTTCCGGAAAAAGCTCAGTCGGGACGCGCGTTGATGGCACGCGTCATCCGGTGAGATCTCCTCCCTCACCCCAACCCTCTCCCGCACGGGAGAGGGGGCCTGTCGCGCGCTGTCACCGTGGCTGGAGACCCGCGAAGATTGGCGAACATCGTCGGAGCGCGGGGCAGAAACCATCAGGCATTCTCGCCGAAAGGCAGGCGGGCCACGTCCTCCCACGGCCCCCTGAGGTAACGCCAGAGCAGCGTCGCCGGAGCCGTGAAGCGGAATGGTGCGAAGCCGGCCTGGAGATCGGCATGGAGCGCCCGCGCGGTCGCGGGGTCCACCTTGTTCTGCACCGTCACATGCGGGCGCCAGCCCTGCCGGTCCTGCGCGGTGAGATGCGGCTCGAACGCCTGCGCGAGCCGGCTGCGGAACCCCGCAAGAACCTCGGATTCGAGCGCGTAGGCGACGCCGCGGCCGGTGAAGCGAACGCCCGTCACCGCGACTTCCGGGGGGGGCAGCGCCCGGGCGAGCGTCGTGACGGTCTCGATGACGCCGCGCTCCCGGTCGCCGGGCAGGTGGTGGAACAGCGTCGCGTGGGCCGGGATGAAGTTCAACGTGTCGGGGAAATACCGCCGCCGCTCCCCGTCGAAGCGCGCGAAGGTGGCCTCGTCGAAGGCGAGGGTGAGGATCAGGGGGGCCGCGTCTTGCATCCCGCCGAGATGGCGCCCTGACGCCTCAGGTCCAGTACAGGACCCGCGCCGCCGGCAGGTCGCGGGCGAGGCAGGCGGTGAGATGAAGGCGCATCGCCTGCATCAGCGGTTTCGGGAAGACATGCTTGATCGAGCCGAACTTGGTGCGCTTTTCCACGCGCTCGGCCTCGTCGAGAGGCAGGTCCGAGCCCGGATACCAGCCGCGCAGAACCGCCTTCGAGCCGGGGGTGAAACGGTGGGTGATGAGTTCCGCGGTGAGATCGAGATCCGGCGCCCCGGCGAGCGCATCGGCGGCGTCCCGGATCAGCCCGGCATAGGCCGCCTCCCAATCCGGCACGGGCAGGATCGGCGCGATCGTCAGTCCCACGGGGTAGCCCGCCCGTGCCATCTGTCCGAGCGCCGAAAGCCGCGCGTCCAGGGTGTCGGTACCGCCTTCGTAGCGGGCCGCCGGCCTGGCGTTGACGGAGAATCGGATGCGGGTGCGCCGGTTGTGCGGCAGGTCGAGGAGCGGCGCGACCGCGGCGAACTTCGTGGTGAAGCGCAGCTGCACCGGCGCGGTCCAGGCCCCGAAATGCCGGATCGCCGCCGAGAGCGAGCCGGTCAGGTGCTCGATGCCCAGCGGATCGGTATAGCAGGAGGCCTCGAAGGTGGTGCCCTCCTGCGCCCGCTCGGCCGAGGCCGAGGTCACCGCGCCGCGCCCTGCATAGGCTTCGAGATTGGCGAGGATCGCGTCGAGATTGGCGTAGGCCCGGGTCACGGGCGGCCCCTGGAGCGAACCCGCGAGATAGCAGTACTGGCAATGGGCCGGGCAACCCTCGGCGAGGTCGAAGCGCCAGTCGGCTGAGGGCGGGATCGGCTGGAGCCGCAGCTTCGTCGGCGGCGCCACCGTCAACGCGAGGGTGGCTTTGGCGGCCATGTAGGCGCGGCGCGGATCCGGCTCGCGCGGGCTTGGCAGGCGGTTGGCCGACAAGCGCTCGACGGCCAAGCCCAGCGCCTCGGCGCGCGCCAGCATCGCCCGGCCGTGGGCATGGTCCAGCGCCGCTGGCGTCACCAGGACCCGGCGCGGGTGCCACAAGCGGGACGGGCGTGGCGCTCCGAGCGGCGCGTCAACAGGATCTTCGAGGGCCAGGGCGGGGGCGGACGACATCCTTGTCGAACGCGCGGCTGCACGCAGCGGGTCCGGCCTAGTCGCCCGGCCACAGTGCGGCTAAAGCACCGCCATGTCTGCAGGCAGGGAGAGCGTTCATGTCGGCCGCGACGGCTGGTTGTTTCTCATCGGGGGCACCAACCGCGTCCTGGACCGCTATCGCGGCGGCCTGCGGCATTGGCTGCTGCTGCGGAGCTGGGCACGGCTGATCCGGGCCCGCGCCCGGCGCGCGGAGCGCCTCGGCATCCGCTGCCTGCACGTGATCGTGCCGGAGAAGCTGTCGGTCTACGACGACAGGACCGACGGCCTGCGCTACGACCCGGCCAGGGCCTCGACGCGGCGCCTCGCCCGACTTCTCGCCCGCCATCCCGCCTATCTCGATCTGCTTGCGCCGCTCCGGGCAGCCCGGAACGGGTCGGTGCCCCTCTACCTGCGCACCGACACCCACTGGACCATGCACGGCTGCCTGCTCGCCTATCGCGAGATCATGCGGATGCTCGGCGCCATCCCGCCCGCCGATATCGGCGCGCGCCCGAAGATCGTCTCAGACGAGCTGATGGATCTTGGCGAGAAGCTCCGCGAGCGGCCGCGGGAGCGCATCGAGCGGTTCGGGCTGCAGCGCGATTCCCGCCGGGTCGAGACCGGCGCGCTGCTGGCCGCCTACGAGGCGGCAGGGCGCGACCGCGAGGTGCATGTCGGCGCCCATGTCGTCTACCGGAACGACGCGCCGACCGCCGATCCGCGCCGGCTCGTCCTGTTCGGCGATTCCTGCGCGCATTTCGACCCGTTCATGCTGACCGGGCTCCTCGCGGAGAGCTTTTGCGAGGTCCACTTCGTCTGGTCGTCGGGCCTCGACTGGGCCTATGTCGAGCGCGTGCGCCCGGACATCCTGCTGTTCGAAGTGGCCGAGCGGTTCCTCGCACGCGTTCCGAAGGACGATTTCGACGTTACGGTCGCGGGCCAGCGCGGGACGGGCGGGCGGCTGGCGCAGATCCGGCAGGAGGGCCTGAAACCGCGGGCCGCCGATCAGTAGATCGCCGTGTCCAGGCGGGCGAAGTCGTTGATTCCGGCCGCCTGATACTTGGCGAAGGATTCCGGCGCGCAGGCGATCCCGATCATGAGGACCAGCAGGGTGGCGAGGCAGGCCAGCGTCGCCGTGACCACGTCCGCGTGGCGTCTCAGCGTGTGGATCACCAAGCATCCGAACGTGAATAGGGCCGCCTCGGCGACGGGCACCAGCGCGAACGACATCACTCCACCTCCATACACGCGTCACGCGGCCGGTCAGGCCGCAACTGGGTCAAGGAGGCATGCCGGATTTTGTTGCAGTGCAATAGAAGGGCACGTGCAAGCCTGCCTTGCGCAGAATTCGCGGGCCGGCGGGAACGCAGTGCACACGGGATGACGCGTGCGGGTCGTCTACCCGCGACCGCCGCGAGACCCATCTGAGCGTGAGATCGCTCCTCGACGGAACGCGGGACGGGATACGACGATGGGCCTCCTTGTAGACGGCGTCTGGCGCGACCAATGGTACGATACCGCCACCACGGGCGGCCGTTTCGAGCGGAAGGCTTCGCGCTTCCGCAACTGGGTCACGGCCGATGGGTCGCCGGGGCCGTCAGGGGCGGGCGGCTTTCCCCCCGAGCCGGGCCGCTATCATCTCTACGTCTCGCTGGCCTGCCCCTGGGCCCATCGCACCCTGATCGGCCGTGCTCTCAAGGGTCTGGAATCGGCGATCGGCGTCTCGGTGGTCGATCCGCATATGGGCGCGGAGGGATGGGTGTTCGGCGACACCCCAGGGGCGACGCCAGACCCGATCCACGGCGCCCGGCGCCTGTACGAAGTCTATCTGGCGGCGGAGCCGACCTATACCGGCCGTGTAACCGTGCCGGTGCTCTGGGACCGGCAGCGCGCCACCATCGTGTCGAATGAATCCGCCGAGATCCTGCGGATGCTGAACGGCGCCTTCGGGGGCACCGGGCCCGATCTCTATCCCGAAGACCTGCGCGCCGAGATCGACGGGCTCAACGCCCGCATCTACGATCGGGTGAACAACGGCGTCTACAAGGCAGGCTTCGCCACCGCGCAGGCGGCTTACGCCGAGGCCTTCGAGGCCCTGTTCGCGGAACTCGACGCCCTGGAGGCGCGCCTCGAGGGCGGCCGTTATCTCTGTGGTGACCGGCTGACAGAGGCGGATGTCCGCCTGTTCACCACCCTGGTCCGGTTCGATGCGGTCTATGTCGGCCACTTCAAGTGCAACCGGCGCCGGATCGCGGATTATCCCAACCTGTCGAACTACCTGCGCGACCTCTACGCGCTCCCGGGCGTCGCGCCGACCGTGAACCTCACGCATATCAAGCGGCACTATTACGAGAGCCACCCGACCATCAATCCGACCGGGATCGTGCCCCTCGGGCCGGAACTCGACTTTTCCGCGCCCAACGATCGGGCTCTGCGCTTCGCGGCGTAGCCGCATCTGGCGTGCGCGTCGGGCGTCCTGAAGCCCATCCGCGAATTCATGGCCCTCGACGGCCGGCGCACGCGGCCTAATTCGGCGTGCAACCGGAGGATGCCCCAAACGCCATGACGACTCGTCTGCGCCTTGCCCTGTTCTGCGCCCTCGCCAGCCTGCCCGCCTCCGCCCATGCCCAGGCGGCTTTGCGGCTCGACGGGACCTGCGAGAAACTGGTGATCGGCCCACAGGATCTGAGCGCATCCTGCAGCAACGTCCTGACCAACGCGGTCAGCCGCAACCGCACGAGCTTCGACTTCACCACCACGGACGGCCAGACGCTCAGCTTCAGCGGCAACGGCGCCCAGCAGGAAGCCACCGAAGAGACCGATCCGCTGCAGCCGATCAACGTCGTCACCATCGGCAAGGACGCCGCCCCGACCCTGGCGATCGGCGCCTGCCGGTTCTCCACACCGGAACCGGGGCGCACGGCAATCACCTGCGAGGCGAGCGCGGCGGACGGGCGCGCCTTCGCGGGAACCTTCGTGACGGCCGCCAAAGCCGCAGCGGGCGCGCCGGCATCCGCACCGGCACGCTGAGGAGAGAGGCGGATCCGGACTGGTCAGACGGCTTCGCAAGCCCCATTTAAGGGGCTCCAGCAAAAAGGTTCCGAAGCCAGACCGATGCTCAACGACACCCTCGCCGGAGGCACTCCGCCGGCCGTCGATACCGGCTCCCTGATCAAGGACACGACCACCGCGAGCTTCCGTCAGGACGTGCTCGCGGAGTCGATGCATCGGCCTGTGCTGGTCGATTTCTGGGCGCCCTGGTGCGGACCCTGCAAGCAGCTGACGCCGGTGCTGGAGAAGGTCGTCAAGGAGGCCGCAGGCGCGGTTGCCCTGGTGAAGATGAACATCGACGAGCACCCCTCGATCGCGGGGCAGCTCGGCATCCAGTCGATTCCGGCGGTGATCGTCTTCCAGAAGGGCCAGCCGGTCGATGGCTTCATGGGCGCGGTGCCGGAGAGCCAGATCAAGGAGCTGATCGGGCGCGTGGCCGGACCGGTCCAGGATCCGATCGAGGCCGCGCTTGCAGACGCGGCGGCTCTGATCGAGGAGGGCGACCTCGCGGGCGCCTCCGAGATCTATGCGGCGATCCTGGAGCAGCAACCCGACAACGTCCCGGCGCTGGCGGGCCTTGCCAAGATGCAGCTCGATGCCGGCGAGGTCGAGAACGCCAAGCGGGTGCTGGCAATGGTTCCGGAGGCGAAGGCCAATGACCCGGCCCTTGCCGGCATCCGCGCCGCCCTGGAACTTGCCGAGCAGGCCGCCGCGCTCGGCGATCTCGCGGGTCTGCAGCGGGCGGTCGAGGCCGATCCGGACGCCCATCAAGCGCGGTTCGACCTCGCCCTGGGGCTGGCCGCCCGGGGCGAGCGCGGACAGGCGGTCGATCACCTGATCGAGCTGCGCAAGCGCGACAAGGACTGGAACGACGACGGGGCGCGCAAGCAGCTCCTGCAATTCTTCGAGGCCTGGGGCGTGATGGATCCCGACACGATCCGCGGACGTCGCAAGCTCTCGGCGCTTCTGTTCTCGTGAAGCGCCGGCTCGCGCTCCGGCCTACCCATTAGAGCGCTCTCCGCCGAAGTGGGTCCCGGTTCGGCGTGAGAGAGCGCGCAAAAGCACGGCCCTGGGGTGGTGTCCCGATTGCACGGCGATCGGGCCGCCGCTCCAGCCCCTCTGGGAGGCGCCATGAGCACCCATGCGAGCTACAAAAGCCCAGCGGATTGCCCTGCGGTGATCCCGGTCTTTCCCCTTTCGGGCGCCCTGCTGCTGCCGCGGGGGCAGATGCCGCTGAACATCTTCGAGCCGCGCTATGTGGCGATGGTCAACGATGCGATGCGGACCGACCGGATCATCGGAATGATCCAGCCTGATCCGGAGGATGCGGGCGGCGCGAATCCGAAGCTCTACCGCGTCGGCTGCGCCGGCCGGATCACGCAATATGCCGAGACCGGCGATGGGCGCTACCTGATCTCGCTCACCGGGATCAGCCGCTTCCGGGTCGAGAGCGAATTGGCCTCCGCCAGCCTCTATCGGCGCTGCCACGTCTCCTACGATGCCTTCGCGGTGGACTTCGGGCCCCGGGCAGGCGAGGAGCATGTCGACCGCGCGGGCGTGCTCAAGGCGCTCCGCGACTTCGTGGAGTCGAACGATCTGAAGGTGGATTGGGCGGGGATCGACGAGGCGCCCGACGAGGCGCTGGTCAACGCCCTCTGCATGATGAGTCCGTTCGGCGTCCGAGAGAAGCAGGCGATGCTAGAGGCCCCCGACCTGAAGACCCGGGCGGAGATCCTGATCGCGGTCACCCAGATGGAACTGGTTCGCGGCGCAGGCCCCGAATCGACGATGCAGTAGGTTTCACGCACGATGAGCAACGAGCTGACAGCCCCCGTCGAGGCGACCCGCGTCGACCCGAAGCTCCTGGAGATCCTGGTCTGCCCGCTGACCAAGGGCACGCTGGAGTATGATTCCGCCCGCCAGGAACTGATCAGTCGGTCCGCCAAGCTCGCCTACCCGATCCGCGACGGCATCCCGATTATGCTGCCGGAAGAGGCACGACCGCTGGTGGATTGACCCAGGTGGTTCCGGGAAGAAGCGCGCCGCTTGCGGCGTTTCTCCCAGAAGCGGGCGAACCACTAATCATAGGTGGCCGCTGTGTTCACTCCTCCCCCGTGCGGGGAGGGGAAAAGGCCCGCCAGAAATCAGGTCCGATCCGATCGCCCGAGCACAAGCAACGCTTTGCGCTCTCACAGATTACGGATAAGCATCGGTTCGCCGCGGGTCGACTATCCGGCCCTACTTGGCTATAAGATCTGATCTCGCCGGACATCGCCACCGGCCATATTCTTGCCGCGCCTGCCGTTCAGCGTGGAGTCATCCTCAATCGACGACTCTGCTGCCCTGCGTCGCCCGGCGCGGCGCACGCATCGCTGAAAGACGACCCTGCATGATCAAATCCGTCGCCATCGCGGCCCTCGCCGCCGGCCTGTCCCTGCCGATCTGTGCCTCCGCCTACGCGGAACCCGGCGCGCATAACGGCACGTGGTCGGTGGAGCTGGTGACCGAAAGCGGGCTGTGCAGCGCGCGCTACAGCTATGCCCTCGCCATCCGCGAAGGGCAGGTGCGGCTCGTCTCCGGCAGCGCCGGCGTCCGGGTGAACGGCCATGTCGGCGCCGACGGCCTCGTGGGCTTGAGCGTCAGCAACGGTTCGGCGAACGGCACCGGGACGGGCCGGCTCCAGGCCGGAACCGGCGCCGGCACCTGGAAGGTGTCGTCGCTCTGCTCCGGCCATTGGACCGCGCGGCGCAGCGATACCCGCACCGCGCAGGCCGAGTAAGCCCGCTCAGGCCGCCGCGGCGAGCCAATTGCGCGCGTCTTCGAGCCGGGCGCGCTCGAACACCTTGATCTGGGTCGGCGAGACGAAGTTGAAGGTCTCGGCGAGCGCCTTCAACCAGGGCGCGTCCGTAACCAGGGCGACGTGGCTGATGCTCTTCATCATCGAGATGCCGAAGCGCGGATCCTTGAAGAAGGCCGCCGGCTCCATGCCCTCGAAGGCACGGATGTCCTCCAGCAGCTTGATCTTGCCGCCCTTGTCGAGATCGGCCTTCATGGCGGTCATCGCCGCGTTCATCTCCTCGTCGGTAATCTTCCCGTCGACCACGATCTCGGCGACATTCGAATCCGGCGTCTTGGTGTAGGTCAGCACTGATCGCTCCTCCGGGAATCGCCCGCGCCCCGTCGCCGATCTCCGGCCAGGGCCTGGGGCTCGTGTAGCCGAGTCTTCTACAAAAAGCTCTGGGGGTCGACATCGATCGCGACCCGGACGTTGCCGCGCACCTTCGGGCCCCGGGCGAGCCAGGCTCGTAGGTAGCCTTGGAGATCGACGTTGCGCTCGGTCTTCACCAGCAACCGGAAGCGGTAGCGCCCCCGCACCAGGGCGAGCGGCGCCTCGGCGGGTCCCAGCACCATCACGCCCTCGGGTGGATCGGCCGCGCGGGCAAGCGCCTGCCCGTGCGCTTCGGCAACGGCCCGGTCGCTCGCCGACACGATCAGCGCCGCAAGCCGGCCGAAGGGCGGGAGGCCGGCCGCCTCGCGGGCCTGGATCTCCTCCTGGTAGAACCGCTCGGCATCCCCCGACAGCAGCGCCGCGATCACCGGGTGATCCGGCTGATAGGTCTGGACCAGGGCCCGGCCGGGCTTCTCGCCGCGCCCGGCCCGGCCGGTCACCTGCTGGAGCAGCTGGAAGGTGCGCTCCGCCGCCCGGGGATCGCCCGAGGTCAGGCCGATATCGGCGTCGAGCACGCCGACCAGGGTCAGGAACGGGAAGTTGTGGCCCTTGGCCACGAGCTGCGTGCCGATCACGACGTCGCATTCCCCGGCCGCCACCGCGTCGAGTTCCTGCCGCAGCCGCTCGGCCCCCCCGGGGAAGTCGCTCGACAGCACGACGATGCGCCGGCCCGGAAACACCTCGGCGGCCTCCTCGGCGATCCGCTCGACGCCGGGGCCGCAGGCAGTGAGGTTGTCGAAGGTGCCGCACTCGGTGCAGGCCTCCGGCCGGCGCTCGGCGTAGCCGCATTGGTGGCAGACGAGTGCCCGGCGGAAGCGGTGCTCCACGAGCCAGGTCGAGCAGTTCTTGCACTGGTAGCGGTGCCCGCAGGCCCGGCACAGGGTCAGCGGCGCATAGCCCCGCCGGTTGAGGAACAGCAGCGCCTGCTCGCCGCGCTCCAGGGTGTGCTTCACCGCGTTGACCAGCGGCGGGCTGAGGAAGCGCCCGCGCTCGGGCTGGTCCCGGCGCATGTCGATCGCCGCAATATCGGGCATCTTCCGGCCGCCGAAGCGCTCTGGCAGGAGCACGTGCCGGTAGCGGCCGCGCGCCGCGTTCACCCGCGTCTCGATAGCGGGGGTCGCGGAGGTGAGCACCACCGGGCAGCCTTCGAGGCGCCCGCGCACCACCGCCATGTCGCGGGCGTGGTAATGGACACCGTCCTCCTGCTTGTAGGCGGTCTCGTGCTCCTCATCGACCACGATCAGGCCGAGGCGCGCGAAGGGCAGGAACAGGGCCGAGCGGGCACCGACCACCACCAAAGCCTCGCCCTCGGCGACCGCGGCCCGCAGGCGCTCGCGGCGCTTACCGCCGATGCCTGAGTGCCACGCCGCCGGCCGCACCCCGAACCGCGCCGCGAACCGGTCGAGGAACTGCGCCGTCAGGGCAATCTCGGGCATCAGGATCAGCGCCTGGAGCCCCGCCCGGACGCAGGCCGCCACCGCCTCGAAATAGACCTCGGTCTTGCCCGAGCCCGTGACGCCCTCCAGCAGGACCGGCCGCAGGTCGGCGGGCACCTCCGCTGCGCCGGGTGGCCGATGCCACGGAAAGCCCTCCAGCAGCTCATCGACGGCCCCGCCCTGCGCGGGGGAGAGCGGCGTCCGCGGGAATTCGGGATCGGGCCGTGGGGCGACCGGCTCGGGCTCCACCGCCACGGTCTCCAGGACGCCGTCATCGATCAGCCCGTCCACCACCGAGACGGAGACCCCGGCCTCCTTGGCAAGCGCGCTCTTGCCGCGCAGGGCGCCGTCGGCGGCGACCGCCAGGACCTTGGTGCGGGCGGGGGTGGGCCGGGACGGGGGCTTGTCGGTGATGCGGACTGCGACCCGGATGGTCTCGGCAGCGTTGGCCTCGTCGGGCAGGCGCAACACCATGGACAGAGCCGAGCCCTTGGGCGCCAGCGTGTAGCGGGCGATCCAGTCGACGAGGCTACGCAGCGGCTCCGACAGGGGCGGATAGGGCAGGCGGCCTGTCACCGGCCGCAGGTTCGAGCCGCCGGCGGTCTCGGCCAGCCCCCAGACGACGCCGACGATCTCGCGTGGGCCCAGCGGCACCTGGACCACGTCGCCGGCGGCGAGTTCGAGCCCGGCCGGCACCACGTAGCTGTAGGGTGTGTCGAGGGCGAGCGGGATCAGGATCTCGGCGACAGACGGCATCAGGGCGTTTCGGCGGCTCCGTTCCGGGTCCGTACCACAGGTTCAGCGCGTCCGCAGGCCGGGCACCAGGAGCAGGGCGGCAAGGCTCAGGCCCGCCATCGCCCAGAAGGCCGGCGCCCCGAACGCACCGTAGAGCCAGCCGGAGGCCAAAGTCGCGAGCACACCGGACAGGCCGAGGCCGAGGGTCCCGTAGAGGGCGAGCGCAGTGGCGCGTCGTTCCGGCGGCGTGGTCTCCTCGATCAGGCCGAGACAGGCGAGGTGCAGGAGCGCGAAGCTCAAGCCATGCAGCGCCTCGACGGCGGCAAGGAGCGGCACCCAGACGGTGGCACCCAGCACCGCCCAACGCAGCGCCCCCGCGCAGGCCGCCACCGCGATGCCGGCCGGGAGGCCGATCCGCGCTAGGAGGGGCGGGCCGACCAGCAGGAAGACGAGGACTTCGGCCGCAACCGAGACCGACCAGAGCAGGCCCGCGGTCCCAGCCGGGATCCCGGCGGAGCGCCACAGGATCATGGCGAACCCGTCATGCATGGCGTGGGCGCCGATCACCAGGGCAGCAGCCAGCACCGTCCGACGGAAGCGCGGGAGCGCCACGAGATCGGCGAAGCCGCGCCAGGGCGGTTCGGCAGCCACGGATACCGTCCGCCCGGCGGGCAGGGCCAGGGACGCGGCAGACGCGGCGAAAAACAGGGCGCCGCTGGCCCACAGCGCCGCGCAGAGACCGAAGGCCGCGATCAACCAGCCCGCCGCCATGGTGGCGGCGATGAAGGCTGCCGAGCCGGCACCGCGGATCCAGCCGTACTGGAAGGCCGCTCCGCCGCGCGCAGCCGCCAGCGCCAGGGCATCGGCGAGCGGGGCGGGGGCAGCGGTGCCCGCCGCATAGAGGAGGCCCGGCCCGATGAGCTGTGCGAACCCGATGCCGGGCAGGTGGGCCAGGACGGCGAGGCCCGCCGCGGCGAGGCTCGCCGCCAGGATCGGGCGCGCGGCCTGCCGCCGGTCGGCCCAGGATCCGACCAGGGGACCGATGACGAGGCGCAGAGCACCCGCCCCGGCGAGGAGCAGTCCGATCTCAGCGGAAGTCAGGCCGCGCGCCGCCAGGAAACCCGGCAGGATCGGCGAGAGGACGCCGTAGGCCCCGTAGAGCGTGCCGTAGAGAACGAGGAAGCGGGCGAGGCCGCCTCTCAACCCCGCGCTGATCGTGTCCGCCCCCATCGGCGGAGCGTAGCACTGGCGAGGGTCTTTGCGTCAGAGCCGATGCGAGCCCGTCAGCAGGGGCGGCGGACCGCATAGCGATAGCGTCGACCCTGGGCGTCGAGCAACTCGCTGTCGGGGCTCTCCTGCCAGACGACCTCGTCCTCTGGACCTGTCGCATTGGTCAGGGTCGCCCCCCGGACGATATCGAGGCTAAGGCCGAAACCGTAATTGGTGGCGGTCGCGTCGGTGATCGCGGCCGAGATGTCGGCCTCGTCGGGCAGGCAGGCGAACAGGACGCCGTCGGCGATCGCGAGGGTGTAGGTTTGCACGGATGGACTCCAGCGGATTCCAAGGCATGGACCAGCATGCGAGCGTCCGAACCTAGGCATCGCGACCGGGATGTGAACCCTCCCAATCGCGATGCTGCATTGCACCATTTCGTGAGGACCGTCGATCAGCGGCCGAGATGGGCGTCGAAGAACCGGGCCATCTCGCCGAAGGCCTCCTTGGTTTCGGGCGCATCCGGCGTGAACAGGTACTGGGCGTGGGACATCCCCTCGAACACCTGAAGGGAGGCCTCGATCCCGGCCGCGCGCAGCTTCCGGTGGGTGCGCACGGTGTTCGACAGGAACAGGTCCCGGCTGCCGGTGATCAGGAGCGCGGGCGGGAGGCCGGTGAAGTCGCCGTAGATCGGCGAGAGCTGCGGATCCTTCAGGTCGCGACCGTTGGCGTAAAGCTTGGCCGCGGGCGTCAGGTAGCCGGAATAGCTGACGAGGACGTTGTCGATCCATTCGTTGGTCCGGTAGCTGTCGCCGGTCTCGGTCATGTCGGACCACGGCGTGCCGAGGCCGATGGCGGCGGGCAGCGCGATCCCCTCGGCCTTGGCGCGGAGCATCAGGGCCAGGGTCATGCCGCCGCCGGTCGAGGTGCCGAACACCGCCATGTTCTGGGGCTTCTGCATGGTCTGCATGGCGCGCCAGACCGCGGTCGCGTCGTCCATGGCGGCGGGGTAGGGGGCGTCGGGCGGCATCCGGTAATCCACCGTGATCACCTTGAAGCCGCCGAGGCCAGCCATCAGGATCGCCTCCAGCGTGCCGGACTCGCCGGGATTGTAGACGTAGCCGCCCCCGTGGATGTTCAGGAGCAGCCGGTTGCGGTTGGCCTCGGGCATCTGCCGGGGCTGGATCACGAAGGCCTTCACGCCGCCGATCACCGCGGCCTCGCTGGTGACGCCGAGCTTTTCGCGCAGGGCCGGGAGGGTGGCGGCCCCGGCGGCGGCGAGCTTGTCGATGAGCGCCTTCCAGGCCGCGGCGTCCGGGGGGTTCGCGTTCCAGGCCGGCACGCGGTAGGGCGCCGCCACGGCGGTGCGGAATTGCGGGCTCACCGTGGCGGGCACCGGTATGACTTTGGCCGGGGCCGTCCGCGGACCCGGCGCGGCGTTGGCCGCCCCGATCTCGGCCTCCAGCTGCGCGAAGGGCCGATCGGCCCCCGCTGCAGGCGCGGGTGCGGCCTGCCCGAAGGCCGCTTGGGTGCCACAGGCGATCAACAGCAGCGCGGACAGGCTCAGGCGCATCTCGGTTCCTCGTGCGGCAGCCCGGTCTGCGGACCCCGTCTTGGCGGGCGCCGGCTGCGCGTGGACACAGGGTATGGGACGGATCGAGCCGGACCAGGGGTCCGGATGACGTTCATGGCCGCAGTTCAGGCGTCGAGGCGCGGGAGCGTCGCCGGGGCCTCCGGCTCGACCACCAGGGTCGCCGGCACGCTGTCGTCGCCCGCCAAAGCCTCGGCGATCGCCTCCCGTGCGATCGGGGCCTCGGGTCCGGCGGGGGTCGGCGTGATCCGGGCGGTCTCCCGGCGCGGCCCGGTCTCGGCGTCGGCGGCATGCTCGTCGGCGACGCCGGCCACGGCCCCGGGGGCGATCAGGCCGATCGCGGCGGCGTGCTCGGCCATAGCGACGCTGTCGGCGGCAAGCACGAGGCTCGACCCCGCCCGGGCGACGGCGTCGGCGAGGCGCACGATCTCCTCGATGCGGGTGGCGTTGCGCGACACGTTGCGGATGTAGACCGCCAGAACCCGTCCGGGATTCTCCTCGACGATCTGCGCGTAGACCTCTGGATCGTGCTGGCCGCTGTCGCCGATCAGCACGAAGGGCAGGTCCCGGTAGAGATCGAGCATGTGCCGGATCAGCGCCTGCTTGTGGTCGGTCGCCCGGCGCGGCAGCGGATGCGTCCAGGACAGGCCCCATTCCCGCAGGAACAGCACCGGCCCCGCCGGGATGCCATGCCGCTGGAAGAACTCCGACAGCATCTCGTAGAGACCCCAGGGCGCGCGGGAGACGTAGAGCATCGGGTTGCCCTCCGCGCCGCCGGCACCGGCATGCAGGGCCCGGTACAGGGCGGCGACGCCCGGGAAGGCGACTCGGCTCTCGGCATCTTCCACGAAGAGCCGCCAGAGCATCTTCAGCTTGTTGGCGACGCCGGTGCGCATCACCGTGTCGTCGATGTCGCTGACCACGACGCAGCGGCAGTTCCCCGGCGGGATGAACACTGCACCCTCCGCCGGGATCGGCGGATTGCTTTCGAGGACAAGCTGCACCGCGTGCCACGCGTCGGGCTCCAGCGGGGGGCTACGCGGATGCAGATGCACGCGGAAATAGCCGTCCCGGTCGGTCTCGACCCGCACCGCGTCCCCGCCGAACCGGGCAGAGACACAAGCCCCCGCGACCGTGCGCCGGGATATGCGGCGGCGCAGGTCGCGCCACTGCGCCCGCAGGGAATCCGGATCCTCCCCCGGGATGCCGGGGGACTGGCGGAAGACCCGGCCGATCAAAAAAATCGCTTCCCGCGAGCCGTAGCCGCGATAGGGCTCGACCACGAGGCCGCCGCGGCCCTTGCCGCCATGCCCCTGCGCCCGGCGAACTGGCCGGACGAGGACACGCAGCACCTTGCCGGCGCCCCTGCGCACGCGGGCGCTCACGCGGGACGCCATGGCGTCGATCAGGCCTGCGGGAGCTCGGGGCTCAGCCCCAGCGCGTCCAGGCCTTCCTCGAGCAGGTCCCCGGCATCGGGCGAGCCCAGCAGTTCCTTGACGGCGCCGTCGCCCGCAGCCTCGCGCTCCCGGGCGAAGCGGACCGCCTCCCCCCACTCTTCCGGCTCCATGTCGCCGCGCCCGATATAGAGCAGCGCCAGCAGTTCCGCCCGGGCATCGTCGTCGAGCGCCGCGATCATGCCGCGGACCTCTTCTTCCGTGGCGTCGTCGGTGCCGGAGATCAGGACGTCGGTGGACCCGTCGTCGATCGGGTTCGAGCCCGAATCCGGATCGGTGTTGCCCTCTTTCACCTCGATGGCCCGCAGCCGCATGACGATGTCGGTGACGGTTTCGACGGCGATATCCATGCGCTGTTCTCCGGACGCTGAGACGATCGGGCCCGCGGGGCCCTCAAGCCGCGACAACGGGCGAGCGGGCAAGGGGTTCGCCCCATCCTCATCGGAACGGTGCATGCGTGGTTCGCGCCCCTTTCCGGCCCGAGGACCGTGCGTTAGAGCCTGCACGACCGTTTCGATGACCGGACCAAAGCTGGCGATAATCGTGGTTTCTCAGAAGACTGCCCGACCATCGCCCGCCGATACCGTTGATCCTCGAGCCCACGATTGCAGGTCTCGGCGCGTAACCGCGCTGATGACGGCCCTCGGCGGCGTGGCGATATCCGTCCTGTTCGCACCCGATACCGCGACGGCCCGTCCGGCCGGCTTCGAGGGCAGCGCACCGAGCTGCTACGTCACGGGCGGCGGGGGCCTGGAGATCTGCCGCGAAGGCTCGGAGGCCGAGGGCGTGCTGATCGCGCCCGCGCCCTGCGCCTTCGTGCGCGGCGTTCAGATCCTGAAGCTCCCCCGCACCGAGGCGCCCGGGCCGATCCAGGCCGTCTTCCAGGGCCAGACCCCGGTGGCGTCCCGGCGCGAGGAGCCCTGCCCGGAACGCCGCGCCACGGACAGCCGGGACGGCGGGTCGCTGCGCACGGGCCGGACCTTCGAGGCGCTGGTGACGACGCTGCCGCCCTCGGCCGACCGGTTCTGGGTCGATCTGCCCGAGGAGCGCACGCGGTCCCGCGGCTGGTCCGAGCCGACGCCCTCCGCCGAGGGCATCGGCCCGCGCGACCCGATCGCCATCGCCGGCCGGGATTGGGCGGGCGAGGCCTACAGCTACGTCTTCCTGCTCGGGCAGGAGCGGGTGGGCGTGGCTGCCACGCAGGATGAGGCACAGACGCGCCAACGGCGCGGGCGGCGTCGGGCCGAGCCGGAGGAGGCCGGACCGGGGCCGGCCGACGTCCGGCGCCGGGTCCAGATCGAGGCCCGCACCCTGGACTTCCAGAGCTTCGAGATCCGGACCCGGAAGGCCGACGGCTACGGGTTGAGCTGGACGCCGTTCCAGGCCGGCACCGGCCGCGGGCGGAGCGACCCGCCCAGTCCTACGCCGGTGATCGACGAGGCCGGCAAGCCGGTGGCCTCCGCCTGCACGGCGCCGGCCTTCGAGACCCACGGGCTCGCGGGCTCGATCAGCATCGTCGAGCGCACCTATCACTACGTCTACACGGACGTGCTGCCGGAGGATTGCGGCCTCGCCCCCGAGAAGCGCCGCACGGCCCTCTATCTGCGCACCGCCCAGGACCTGTCCGGAGCCAAGGTCTGGTCCGTCGCAAAAAAGCTCGCCGGGCCCCTGCCGCCGGGGAGCCTCGTGCGGGTGGCGCGCGCCAAGGGGATGCAGCGCTGGGCGGTGTCCTACACCTGCCAGCGGCCGGCCAACGCGCCGGGCGGCCCGGTAGCCGATATCTGCCTGCAATACACCGCCGACTTGAACCTCGACAGCATTGGCGCGCTCAAGCTCTACGCCGACCCGGTGGAGGCGGGCCGCTCACCCGCTTATCTGGGCCTGCGCTCGGGGGGCGACGGCAGCGGCCGCTTCGACCGGAGCGCGCATTTCTGGATGACGGACGCGCAAGGGAATCTCGACACCCCGTCGATCTACCCCAACAAGGCCGGCTTCCTGACCTGGCTCGACCGACTCGCGCCGACCGCCTCGGGGCGCGACACGTCGAGCCTCTACGGCCGCCCGGTCTACTGGGCGACGTGGACGGTGCGTCGGACCGACGCGCAATAAGCTGCACGAACCGCTATATGGGCGGCTGAATCGCCGTTCGAGGCGGGCCTGACGGGACCAATGGACACCGAAATCGACCTGTGGTTCGCCGCGAGCATCGTGGTGATCTCACTCCTGCTCTCGGCCTTCTTCGCGGGAGCCGAGACCGCCTTCACGGCCGCCTCCCGGGCGCGGATGCACGCCTTGGAGCAGGCAGGCGACCCCCGAGCCGCGATCGTCAACCGCATCCTTGCGATTCGCGAGCGCTTCATCGGCGCCATGCTGATCGGCTACAACATCGTGGCGATCGGCGCCTCCGCCTTCACCACCAGCGTGCTGACCGCCCTGTTCGGCAAGAGCGGCGTGATCTACGCCACCGTCGGCATGTCGGTGCTGGTCATCGTCTTCGCCGAGGTGCTGCCGAAGACGCTCGCCATCTCGAAGCCCGACCAGACCGCGCTCGTCACCGCGCGTCCCGTCGCCTTCGCGGTCGCCATCATGGGGCCGCTGGCGATCGCCATCGAGCAGCTGGTGCGGCTGATGCTGAAGCCGTTCGGCGTGACCATCGGCGCGCATCAGTCGATCCTCACCGCCGCCGAGGAGCTGCGCGGGCAGGTGGCGCTGATGCACCGGGAGGGTGGGGTCGCCAAGGCCGAGCGCGACATGCTCGGCGGCCTCCTCGACCTGTCGGAGCTGACCGTCTCCGACGTGATGGTCCACCGCACCAAGATGCGGGCGATCGACGCCGACCAGCCCTCCGAGGACATCGTGCGGGCGGTCCTGTCCTCGCCCTACACACGGATGCCCCTGTGGCGCGGCACGCCGGAGAACATCGTCGGCGTTCTCCACGCCAAGGACCTGCTGCGGGCGCTCGACGCCGCGGGGGGCGACGCCTCGGGCCTGAAGGTCGAGGCGCTGGCGCTCGAGACGTGGTTCGTGCCGGGGACGACCTCGCTGCGCGCCCAGCTCAAGGCCTTCCTGACCAAGAAGACCCACTTCGCCCTGGTGGTCGACGAGTACGGCGAGGTGATGGGGCTGGTGACCCTGGAGGACATCCTGGAGGAGATCGTCGGCGAGATCGCCGACGAGCACGACGTCACGGTCTCCGGGGTGCGTCCGCAGGGGGATGGCTCGGTCAATGTCGACGGCGGCGTGCCGATCCGCGACCTCAACCGGGCGATGGACTGGAACCTGCCCGACGAGGAGGCCACCACCATCGCGGGCCTCGTCATTCACGAGGCCCGGACCATCCCCGACCAGGGCACGGCCTTCAACTTCCACGGCTTCCGCTTCCAGGTAATCCGGAAGGCCAAGAACCGGATCACCACGCTGCGGATCACGCCGCTGACGGCGACCGGGGTGCAGGCGACCGCACCGGAGACGCAGCGCGGGGCGGAGTGAGCGCCCTGGCAACCATCTCAGGGCTCCGCCCTGAGAACCCGCCAAAGGGCTCGCCCTTTGGAAACCCGGCCGTCAGTCCCTGAGCGACAGGGCCAGCGCCGCGAGGCCGAACAGCCCGCCAAGCGCGCAGGTGCCGGACCAGCCGACGAGCACCCAGGCGAGGCCGGAGAGGCTCGATCCGAGCGCCGCGCCGATGAAGAACAGGCCGGTGAACAGCCCGTTCAGGCGCCCGCGCGCCTCTGGCCGCAGCATGTTGATCGCCCGCCGGCCGAGCGCCTGATCGGCGATGACGCCGAGATCGAGGATCACAGCCGCCAGCGCCGTCAGGGCGAGCGCAACGACCGACGGCATCCCGTCGGCCAGTCCCGCCCCGCCGATCGCCGCCAGCGCCATGGCGGCGACGACCCCCAGATGCGCGAGGATCGTGGCGGGCCGCGTCTGCCCCCGGTCGCCGGCGCGCCCGGCGATCGGCGCGATCACGGCCCCCGCGGCCCCGGTCAGGGCGAAGACCGCGATGCCGGTCTGGCTGAGGTCGAAGGGAGGCCGGGCGAGCCGCAGGGCCACCGAGGTCCAGAAGATCCCGAAGGCCGCCATGCAGAGCCCCTGATACGCGGCGCGCCGCCGCAGGATGGGCTCGTCCCTGAGGAGCCCGAACAGGGACGCGATCAGGCTGGGATAGGAGGCGGTCTGGACCGGCTGGCGCTCGGGCACGACCCGGGCGATGGCGATCGCGAGCACACCGACGAGGCCGGCGAGGATCCCGTAGAACCACCGCCACCCGGCATAGTCGGCAACCAGACTGGCGCTCGGCCGGGACAGCAGGATCCCGAGCATCAGCCCGGTCATGACGTTGCCGACGACGCGCCCCCGTTCGGCTTCCGGCGCCAGGATGGCGGCGACCGGCACGAGCATCTGGATCGCGCTGGCGGTCAGCCCGATCAGGAACGAGGCGACCAGGAACAGCGGCGCGGAGGGCGCCACGGCGGCCGCGAGGAGGGCGAGCGTCCCGACCGTGAGCGTCCGCCCGATCAGCCGGCGATTCTCGACGAGGTCGGTCAGTGGCACGAGGAGGAACAATCCGCTCGCGTAGCCCAGCAGCGTGATTGTGGTGATGAGGCCGGTCCCCGCCGCATCGAGGCCAAGGGACGGCCCGATCACGCCGGCCAGCGGTTGCGAGGCGAACAGGCTCAGGACAATGATGCCCGCCGCTATCGCCAACATCAGGACGATACGATTTGAGGACGCTGGCACATCTTGCGTTTCGTTCGGTTGAACACGAACCGATACACTCATGGAAACCTACCGGATCCGATCATGATGATCATCAAATCCTAGGTTCTGAGATTTCCCACGACAATAAACTTGGCCCGAGATAGACTCTTGCGAAAGACGTGAGAGCGATGTCGAGCCTGGAACGCTACCGAGCCTTTGTCGAAATCGTCGAGCGCGGCAGTCTGACGGCCGCCGCCCGGCATCTCGGCGTCTCGCTGCAATCGGTCAGCCGCGCACTGACGGGGCTGGAGGGCGACCTCGGAGTCGAACTGGTCCGTCGCACCACGCGTCGCCTGCAGCCGACCGCGGCGGGCCTCGCCTTCCAGGCCCGCATCAAGACGGCGCTGACCGAGATCGAGCACGCCTGCGCGGAGATCGGCCGCGACAGCGCACGCATCGCCGGCACGTTGCGGATCGGCGCGCCCGTGCTGTTCGCGCCTCGCTACGTTGTCCCGGCCTGCGTAGCCTTCCTCGATCGGCACGCGGGCCTGGAGATCGAACTGGTCCTGTCGGACGCGCTGGCCAATCTCGTCGACGACCGGCTCGATGTCGCGATCCGGATCGGCGACCCCGGCCCGCCTCAGCTCAAGATGCGGCCCCTCGCGCAACTGCGCCGGGTGATGTTCGCCGCGCCCGACTATCTCGCGCGCCGCGGCGTGCCGCAGCGGCCGGAGGACCTTGCCGATCACGTCTGCGTTGTCCGCACCTTCGGACCCGACGGCGATTCGTGGCCTGTCGTAGTCGACGGCCAGCCCACGCGCGTCCCGGTGCGCGGAACCCTTCGCTGCAACGACGCCACCGCGGCCAATGCGGCCGTCGCAGCCGGCGCCGGCGTCGGCCTAGCCCCGCTCTGGCAGATCCAGGCGGATCTCGATCGGGGCCGCCTGACGATCGTTCTTGCGGATTTCGAGCCCCCGCCGATCCCGGTCCAGGCCGTATGGCTTGGGGCGGCGGGGACGCCGGCCCGGACACGCCTGTTCGTGGAGGCGCTGGCGCTCCATTTGGCCTCGGAGGGTTTGCGGACCTGATCAGGATTTGGCGTCTCGTAACGCCACCCGGAGGCTACCCCGGCATCGCCTCCAGCCCCTCGGCGCGGATCCAGTCGCGGGTGCGGTCGAGCGCCCGGCCGAGCCGGTCGAACAGGGCGTCGATCTCGTCCGGCGCGATGATCAGCGGCGGGCAGACGGCCACGCGATCGCCGGCCAGCGCCCGCACGATCAGCCCCTCGCCTTGGGCGAAGGCGACGCAGCGGGCCGCGACTCCCTTCTTCGGATCGTATTGCCGCTTGCTCGCCTTGTCGGCGACGATCTCCAGCCCGCCAATCAGCCCGATGCCGTTGGCCTCGCCCACGATGGCGTGCTCGGCGAGCACAGAGAGGCGGCGCTGGAAGTGCGGCGCCTTCTCGGCCGCACCCTCGATGACCTTGTCGCGCCGGTAGATCTCGATCGCCTTCAGCGCCACCGCGGCGGCCACCGGATGACCGGAATAGGTGGTCCCGTGGCCGAAGGTGCCGAGCTTCTCGCTCTGGATGATCATGGCCTGATAGAGCGGCTCGTCGATGCTGACGCCGCCGAGCGGCATGTAGGCGGAGGTCAGCGCCTTGGCGAAGGAGATCGAGTCCGGCCGGACGCCCAGGGCCTCGCTGCCGAACCACGTTCCGCACCGGCCGAAACCGCAGATCACCTCGTCGGCGATCAGACGCACGTCGTATTTCGCCAGCACGGCCTGGATCGCCGCAAAATAGCCCCGGGGCGGCACGATCGCGCCGCCCGCGCCCATCACGGGCTCGGCGATGAAGGCCGCCACCGTCTCGGGCCCCTCGCGCAGAATCGTCTCCTCAAGCTCGGCGGCCAATCGAGCCGAATAGGCCTCCTCGCTCTCGCCGGGCTCGCCGCTCCGGTAATGGTGAGCAGCAGAGACGTGCAGGAAACCCGGCAGCGGCAGGTCCCAATCGGCGTGGTTCGCCGTCAGGCCGGTCATCGAGGCGCTCGCCACCGTGACCCCGTGATAGCCCTTCTGCCGCGCGATGATCTTCTTCTTCTGCGGCCGGCCGAGCGCGTTGTTGTAGTACCACGTCAGCTTGACCTGCGTGTCGTTGGCCTCGGACCCCGAAGACGTAAAAAAAATCTTCGAGGTCGGGACCGGCATCAGCTCCTTGAGCGTCTCGGCGAGCTCGATCCCCGGATCGTGGCTGCGGCCCGAGAACAGGTGGGTGAAGGGCAGGCGCGCCATCTGCGCCTGGGCCGCCTCCACAAGTTCGGCGTTCGAGTAGCCGAGGGCCGTGCACCACAGGCCCGACATGCCCTCGATATAGGCCCGTCCCTCCGTGTCGTAGACATGGACACCCTCGCCGCGCTCCAGGACCAGCGGACCGGTCTGCCGGTGCGTCGACAGGTTGGTGTAGGGGTGAAGCAGGGTTTCGACGTCGCGGGTCGCGAGATTCGAGAGCATCGGCGGCAGGTCCTCGTGCCGAAGGGATCCGCCACACTACCGACCCGATGCACCGGCAGGTAGCCCGGCGGACCCGCCTCCGGCCGTTGTCGGATGCATGCCGGACGCGCTGTACGCCCCATGCTCGAACCCGAAGCCTTCGTCGCCCAGCCCGCCCCCGGCCGCGCCTGCGGGGCCTGCACGCTCTGCTGCAAGGTCTACGATGTGCCGGCGGTCGAGAGCGTCGCCGGCCAGTGGTGCCGCCACACAAGGGCCGGGCAGGGCTGCGCGATCCACGCCACCCGCCCCGACCATTGCCGCGCCTTTCACTGCCTCTGGATGACGGAGAGCTGGCTCGGGCCGGAATGGAAGCCCGATCGCGCCAAGATGGTGCTCGCCCTGGATCCGCTCACCCGCAACATGAACGTGCAGGTCGATCCCGGGCAGGCGAATGCGTGGCGGCGGGAACCCTATTACGGGCAGCTCAAGCGCTGGGCTGCGGCCTCGGTGCCGCTGCACCGGCACGTGTTGGTCCACGTGGACAAGACCACCACGGTCGTCCTGCCGGACCGCGACGTGAGCCTCGGGGTGGTCTCAGCCCAGGAGCGCATCGTCTCGCGGGAGCGGATGACACCGCAGGGGCCGAGCTTCGACGTGGAGAAAGTTCCGGCCTGAGCGGGCAGCCGCGCTCAGCGTTCCACACCGGTGGCGCGGCGCATCACGGGTGATTCGACGACCAGAAAGGTCATCTGGAACAGGATGAGGCCCGTATCATCCGTAACTTCGATCCGCCAATCCTCGCCCAGGGCGATCCGATGCGCGTCGTGCTTTAGGATGTCGCCGGCGATCCGGATGGCTTCGAGCCGCGCGGCCTGCGGGTCCGGCAACTCGGTCCCTTCCGGGTCCAGTGTCGAGCAGCCGTCATGGACATGGAAGTGAAAGCGCGGCATCGACGTACCCTGTTCACGTCTAGGCAGGGGGTACGGCCAACCCTCGCTCGCAGCCGTGCCGAGCCTTGTTGCTGCGATTGACGAGCTGATACATAAAAACCCGTGCTGCGACTATAATCCAAATTAATATTCTAGGTTATCAAGCAATCTCAGCACCATCTCAGCCGCGACGAGCGGGCGGCGCGACGGATCTTGCGGATCGGCCCGGTTTGCCCGACTGATCGCACATGACGACGGTTCACGATTTCGACGTTACCGCTGCCGACGGCACGCCCTATCCCCTCCGCCAGCACCGCGGCCAAGTGCTGCTGATCGTTAACACGGCCTCGCGCTGCGGCTTCACCCCCCAATACGACGGCCTCGAAGCCCTCTGGCGAAAGTATCGCGACGCCGGCCTGACGATCCTGGGCTTCCCCTGCAACCAGTTCGGCGCCCAGGAGCCGGGCGACGCCGCCGAGATCGCACGGTTCTGCAGCCTGAACCACGATGTGAGCTTCCCGGTGCTCGCCAAGGTTGCGGTGAATGGGCCGAAGGCCGAGCCGCTCTACGATCATCTCACCCGCGCCAAGCCTGGCCTGTTCGGTACGCGGGCGGTGAAGTGGAATTTCACGAAGTTCCTGGTGGGCCGCGACGGCCGCGTCATCGCCCGCTACGCACCCAAAACCAAGCCGGCCGACCTGGAGGCCGCGCTACAGGCGGCGCTCTCCGCGACGGCGTGATTCGAGCCCGGAACCGGGTTTCAGGCTTCCCGCATCGCGTTCACGGCGGCGTGCCTTCGCGCGCCCCCAGGCCGGCACGTGCGCATCAAGCTCCGCAGGGACATGACCGGGCTCGGGCGGACCGCCTCGCGCAGGATCCCAACGAGAAAGCGGACCTCTGCGATCTTCCGCAAGGTTACGTCCGGAGCCCTCGCCATCAGGGCCCGGTCTTCGAGGCTGACCAGAGCGTCGAAGAGCGCATAGCGCGCGCAACTGTCGTCGCAGAACTGCATCCGCGCGGTGAGCGCGACCCTCTCGTCCTCGAAACTGCTTTGGACGAGCTCAGAAGCACACATGGTCGACCCGAACACGACGGAGCTGGATCTTAAATCAGTCCTGCCATGAAGTCAGCCGGAGGCATGGCGCCCGCGCCACAAGTTTCCGAATGTTGCGCGCCTGCATCGGCCCCGGGCTCGCCCGGTTCAGCGACGGGCCCCCACGAGGTCGGCGGCGGCTTCGAACTCGGCGTGGCGGGCCTCGAGACGCGCCTCCGCCTCGGCATCCCGGCCCCAGACCTCAGCCTGATAGGTTTCATCGACATGGGCCGCCGCCCAGGCCTCCGCCGGGGTGAGGCGGCCCTTCAGCACCGCCAGGGCGATCAGCAGCGAGCCGGTGAGGGTCGTCAGCGTGTGCAAGCCGGCGAGGCGGAACGGATCGGTCACCTCCGACACGGCATCGGAGAGTGTTCGCACGGTGTCGACCGGCTGGGTCACGTGCATCACGCCCTCGCTGAGGATCACCCGGGCACCGAACGTCTCCCGCGCCCAGGCGAGGATCGGGTCCCACGCCGCGGCCTGGGCGGCGACCAGCCGCTCCGGATCACCGGCCCGGTAGGCGACGAGGTCGGTACCGGCATAGCCACACAGGTCGGCCGCCACCGCCGCCAGCCGGGGCGCGACGCCGTCGATCGCCGTGTTGGCGAGCCGAGTCAGGGGCATGCGGGCCGGATCGATCTGCGTCTCCTGGGCCGCCCACTCGGCCGCGACCTTCTCGGCCAGGGCCCGGGTCGGCAGGCGCAGCGGGTTGCGGGCCGGCGTGTTGGCCGGCCGATTGTCCAGGGTCAGGCGGAACCCGTCCGGATCCTCCGAGAAGCCGGCCTGCGTGTAGAAGCGCCGGGGCAGAGCGGGCTTGGCGTGGCCGCGGGCGGCCCGCACCGGATCGGGTGTCTCGTCGTCGCGCGGCTGGCCGAGCCAGTCTGTCGTCTCATCGCTCATGACAGGCGAGATAAGCGTTCCGGGGCTTGCGCGCGAGCCTCACGGCCTCAGAGTGGCATCGCCATGCCGTCGAGCAGCCGGGCCTCGAGGATACCGGCGCTCGGCACCACGGTCGCGGCGCCGGCCCCGTAGAGCGCCTCAGGCGGGTGGTAGCCCCAGGCGACCCCCACGGCCGCGGCGCCGGCCGCGACCCCCATGGCGATGTCGAAGGTGGTGTCGCCGACCATCACGGTCGCCTCGGGGGCGCAGCCGGCCTCGGCCATGGCCTGCTGGAGCATGGTCGGATCGGGCTTCGACGGCGCGTCGTCGGCGCTTTGCGTGGTGACGAACCAGTCCTGCCAGCCGTGATGCGCGACCAGCCGATCGACGCCGCGCCGGGACTTGCCGGTGGCCAGACCGATCAGGACGTCGTCGCGGGCATGCAGGCGGGCCAGGAGGTCGGCCATACCGGGAAAGAGCGGCTCCTCGTAGGCGGGATCGAGCCGCAGCTGGTTGTAGGCGAGCTTGTAGCTCTCCGAGAGCGCGACGATTGGCCCGTCGTCGCCGACGAGGCGGCGGAACGCCTGTGGCAGCGACAGGCCCACCACCGAAAGGGCTTCGCACCGGCCGGGGGCGGGCAGGCCGTTCTCCGCGAAGGCGAGTCCCTGCGCCGCCACGATGAGGTGCTGACTGTCGACGAGCGTGCCGTCGACGTCGAAGACGACGAGCCTCATCGCGGGGGCCACGGACACGCAGGGGCGCCGGACGGCATCACGGCTTCCGGCCGGGCTGCGCCGGCTGTCCGGCGGGTTGCCCCATCGATGAAGCTGGCAATTGTCCCGTCGATGGCCCCGCAGCTTGCCCCCCTTGGCCGCGGGTCCGCTCGTAACCGAGTCGGCAGCGGATCAGGAAGCGCCGGCGCTTGCCGCCGCGCAGCCCGCGCTGATGCGAGGCCCGGTTGCAGGCCGCGTAGGAGCGACGGCGGCGCTCGGCCCGGGCGCTGACGCTTTGTCGCGGCCCCGCTTCAACGGGTGTCGCGACTGCATGCGGCGCGGCCGTCTCGACCGGTTGGGCAGTGTGCGCCGGGACCGAAGGCTTGGACGCCTCGCCTGGGGCGGCATGCGCGATCGGCCCAGCAAGGCACAGGGCGGCGAGGCAGGCCAGCATCGCGAGCTTCATGCGTCAGGATCTCGAAAAGCCGGGGAACAAAGCCGCGTCGAATCCGCGGCGCGGGGCAGCATATGAGGCGCTGCCCGCGATTGCCAAGACAGGGGACCGGAAGACCTTCGGATCGTGATCCGCGACAGGCTGCGGCTCCCGGCTCAAGTCTCCGGCGCCTCGACGATCGGGTCGTAGCGGGCGGCGTCGAAGCCGAGCAGGTTCCAGCTCTGGGCCATATGGGGCGGGAGCGGGGCGCTCACGTCCACGGGCTTGCCGGTGCGCGGGTGCGGGATCACGATCCGCCGGGCGAGCAGGTGAAGCCGATTCTGGATACCGCCCGGCAGCTCCCAGTTCTCCACCGAGAAGTATTTCGGATCGCCCACGATCGGATGGCCGATATGAGCCGCGTGGGCGCGCAGCTGGTGCGTACGGCCGGTCACCGGCTTGAACGACAGCCAGGACAGCTTCTGCGCCGCCTGATCGACCATCGCGTAGTAGGTCAGCGCGTGGCTCGCGCCCTCGTCGCCGTGCTTGGCGACCCGCATCCGCGCGTCGGCGTCGGTCGGCTCCTCCTTGGCGAGATAGGTCGAGACCCGCCCCTGGCGCACCCGCGGCACGCCGGCCGTGAGCGCCCAGTAGATTTTCCGCGCCGCCCGGGACCGGAAGCTCTTGGCCAGCGTCGCGGCGGCGAGCCGGGTCTTGGCGATGATCAGGCAGCCGGCCGTATCCTTGTCGAGCCGATGGACGAGGCGGGGCTTCTGGCCGTCCGGGCCGGTGAGCGCCGCGAGCAGCCCATCCACGTGCCGGACCGTCCCCGAGCCGCCCTGGACCGCGAGGCCGAAGGGCTTGTTGAGGATCATCATCTCGGCATCCTCGTAGAGGATCAGCGACCGGATGAATTCGGCGTCGTCCTGCTCGCGGGCAGGGTTGCGTGGGCGCTCCGACGGTTGGTCGAGGCGCAGCGGCGGTACCCGCACGCTCATGCCGGGCTCCAGCCGGTCGTTGGGCTTGGCGCGCTTGCCATCGACGCGCAATTCGCCCTTCCGGACGATGCTCTGCACCCGGGTGAAGGGCAGGAGCGGGAAGCGGGCGGTGAGGAACCGGTCGATGCGCATGCCGGCCTCGTCCGGCTCCACCGTCAGGGTCTGCACCCCGGAGGCGAGCGTCGCGGAGGCGGCCGCGCGCTGCTCGCGCCTGGTCGGGCCGGGGGCGGGGGCGGGGGCCTCAGGTCGCTTCGTCGGTTGACGCGGCCCCGCCGTCCCCCCGGGCGCCGGGCGGCGCGGCGGCGCACCCTCCGCGGCGATGCGGGGCTTCGGCGCCCGGGGCGGAGCGGCTGCGGGTGCCTGACCACCCCAGGGATCGCGCGCGCCGGCATCCTCGCCGCGGTTGCGGGCAGCGCGCTCGGCGGCGTCACGGGCGCTGGTGCGCGGGCCGGTGCGGACGCGGCCCTCGGCCTTCGCCTTGCCGAAATTCGCCTTGCCAAAGGAGGGCCGGCGCCCTTTCGGTCCGTCACGTGGTGGTTGTCGCGTCGTCATGATTCTGCCAGAGCCCGTGCCCGCTTCGGACGGGACGTCCGGGCGCATCGGCCGCAGCGTCGCGGAGTGCCCGTGCCGATGGGAGGGGTGGCTCTAGCATCGCCCGGGCGCAGCGGCAAAGGCGCCGGGTCGGCGCGCTACCCGCGGCGGACCTGTCCCGCCCCTCAGCACGCGAACGCTGGACGCGTTTTCCCAATGTGGCGCGCCGATCAGGTGGGCGCCAGCATCATCCGAGTGCGTGTCCGCGACGGATGATCCTCTGCGGCGCGGCGCCCGGCTCGTGCGTTTCAGACGTCACCCTCTGATGCTTTGCTTTGGCGACGAGTTCACTCCACACATCCTGGTAGCGCTTGCGCGCATCGGCGATGTCGAATTGAGTCTGCATGTCCAACAGGGTTTCCATCTCCACACCGAACATCGCCTCGATCCGCAATGCCAGTTCCGGTGTGAGACTCGTGTTCTCGTTGAGGAATTCGAACAGCGCCTGACGCGGGACATCGAGCAAGCTGGCCGCGTCCATGACGGTGAGATCACGCGCCTCGATGATGTTGCGCCGGACATATCCGCCTGGATGGCCGGGATGTGCCAGTCTGTAGGCCATAACGACTTTGCCCTCCTTCATCGAAGGCTCGATCGGCGCGCATCTCTCCCGTCAGCGACCGGCGACTGCGACCGGCTCTCCGACGGCCGAGCGACGACATCGAGCTTGCGATCAAGACGCAAGAGGAACGAGAAAGTTCCCAGATGACCTCCAGAAGTCAGACGCCGTACTGCACTCATGACGGCGTAACACGAAAGTATAGACAGATTACTCGCTATCAATAGATCTCAATTATTGAGTGAAACTTTCGGTCTAAGCCCATTAATTGAAAAGACAAAAATTTATCATGCTACAAACTATCAATCTAACAAGATCTGAATCGTGTTTCCCAAGGCGGCAAAAGATAAGACCCTAAAAACTCCTCCGTCGCACAGTCAGGTGCGGAACAAAGTGCCTCATTGTACGTTGGCATCTCCGAGATGTGGGATACTGCCTCGAGCGTTTAGTGGCGCACGGCCGGCGCGCCGACGATAAGTCGCAAAAAAAATTTAGAGCCGTGCCAGACCGCGATGTGATCCGGCACGGCTCTAGGCATCGTGAGATCCGATTTAGGCTGCCGAACGGCGCACGCCGGCAGGGCGCACGGTGCCGGCTGCCTTACTGGCGTGGCGCTCGTTCTTCGCCACCAGCTGCATTTGCGCCATCCGATCCCGATGCCGCAGGATAGCGAGGTCGTAGCGCGTCTGCATATCCATCAGCGCTTCCGCGTTAAATCCGAAGGCCTTCTCGATCTGGAACGCCATATCGACGGTCAGGCTACCGCGCTCATTCAGGAATTCGGAGAAGCCCTGACGCGTGACCCCGAGCAGAGCAGCAGCGCCCATGATCGTCAGATTACGCGGCTCCAGGATCTTGCGACGAACGAATCCGCCGGGATGGAATGGTTTTGCGAGATTGTAATTTGTGTTCACCGTACACTCCTTTGAAAAGATCGCTGATGTTCGCGCTATCGTCGCTTCTCTTCTCAACAATCACAGACTCGATCACGTGAATTTTCATAATTTCAAGTAACAAGTCGCTATATGATTATGATACATATTCGATTTTGATCAAAGTCGTGTCATATAAGCATCTATAGCTTTGATATAGATGCTTTTTTATGATCCGACTTCTACCTTGAAACAGAAAGCTTCCTATTAAGCTACAAAATAATTTTTTTCTTGGTCGATTTGAGCAAAAAGTGACCTGAAAACAGCTTATAGCTTCCTCGAACTCTGGAAGGTGGGTCGATTAACAAAGATAAAATCTGATGTCAATCAAACTAAGCTGAGACTAGGTTATTCTTAGCTGACTAATATTTTGCGCTTCAATCGATAGACTTATTTACCCGATAAAACTCTTGGCCCGCTATGCTTGACGTACAAAATCTCAAACGCACTCTAAGGCCGCGGTAAGTGTCACCATACCGTCGTATCCACCGGCTGCCACGAAACGTGGCCGGGGCGCTGCGCGCGAGATATCCACAGCCTTGACGAGGCGAAGGCGATCAACGAAGCAATCCCGCGACGGTTCCCTTCGGGGATCAAAAGGGAACGCGGTGCGGGATTTGTCCTGGAGCCGCGGCTGCCCCCGCAACTGTGAGCGGTGAGTCCTTCACCACCACGTCACTGGGTCGCAACACCCGGGAAGACGGTGCGAGGGCGGCGACCCGCAAGCCAGGAGACCTGCCGTCGGCCGTGGTCACACGCGAAACGCGTCGGGCGGGGTGTCCTGACGGGTGTCGATCCGTCCGCGCGCGTCTGCGGCCGGCGAGACCTCGTTCGCGGTGACGTGCCACACCAAGCGCGCCCGCGACGCCCGTCTGATGTTCGTCCCATCCTCGGCCACGCCGTTCGCAACCGTCCGGGTTCTGTCTCGGTCAATGCCGAACTTCGCGATCGGCCGAGCAATTGTAATGTTATTACAATGCCAATAGGACAGACCGGTCGGCCCGCGCCGCGCATTAATCGGCTCCCTGCATGTCCCGCATCTCAGCCCGTCCCGTCTCCCGAAACCTATTTCCCTCTTGCTGCTGCGCGCTTCTGGCCCTCTTCGCCGGTGCTGCCAGCGCGGAGGAGGTCGTCACCCTGGACCAGCTCTCCGTCGAAGGGGAGGGCGATGCACGGATCCACGCCGTCCCGAACAGCCTGAACCTGCGTACGCCAGACCGGACCGCGAGCCGTCTGGGCCTTACGCCGCTGGAGACGCCGGCAAGCCTCGACATCGTGTCGGGCGAGACCGCGCGGCTGCGCGGTCAGGATACGATCGCGGAAGCCGTGACACAGGATGCGACCGGTATCACCACCGTCGCGGCGCCCGGTAACGGCAACGGCGCATTCACGTCCCGGGGCTTCGCCGGCCCGAACTCAATCCAGCAACTCTACGACGGCACGCGCTTCTACGTCGGCGCCAACACCGTGACTTTCCCGTTCGATACGTGGAACGTCGAGCGAATCGAGGTGCTGCGGGGCCCCTCCTCGGTACTCTACGGCGACGGCGCCATCGGCGGCGTCATCAACGTGGTCCCGAAGAAACCAGTCTTTGTGCCGATCAACACCGCCCGCGCGGTGGTCGGCATGGACGGCGTCGCGCGCCTCGCTTTCGATTCGGGCGGCGCGCTCGGCCAAGCGGAGTTCGGCAACACCTTCGCGTATCGCCTGAACGTCAGCGGCAACCGCGCCGACGGCTGGATCCGCCCGGAGGGCGACTTCCGCAACCTCGCGGTCTCGGCTGCCCTGCTGTTCCAGCCGAGCCCGGACCTCGCCTTCACCCTGAGCCACGACCTCGGCTACCAGGAACCCGCGCGCTACTGGGGTACGCCCCTGATCGAGGGCCGCATACCGGACCTGATTCGCTTCAACAACTACAACGTCCGCGACGCAAAGATTACCTGGGCCGACAACTGGACCCAGTTCAAGGCCGAGTGGTCGCCCTCGGCCGACATCACGATTCGCAACACCGCTTACCGGCTGACCACCCGCCGTCATTGGGAGGATGTTGAGCAATACGCCTTCAACCGGGCCACCGGCCTCGTCGATCGCTCAGACTTCCTTGAAATCTACCACAGCCAAGAACAGGTCGGAAACCGCTTCGACGCCGCGTTCAAGGGCGACTTGTTCGGTGTCCGCAACGCATTTCTGGCCGGGTTCGACGTGAACCACATCGATTTCCGGCACACCAACAACTTCAATTTCAGCGCATCCGACAGCGTGCCGGTCAATGGCGGGGATTTGGGCCTTTTCCCGCAGGAGGGCCGCGCCACGCCCGCCTACGCCACACGGACGAGCCAAGCCTCGGTCTTTGCCGAGGACCGCTTGGTCCTCACCGACCAGCTCTCCTTCCTCACTGGCGTGCGCTTCGACGTGCCCACGCTCCACCGTGAGGATCTGCGCACGGGAGATCAGTTCGCGCGCACCTACACGTCGCTCGGCTACCGGTTCGGGCTCGTCTACAACCCGACGGCGGACAGCGCACTATACGCCCAGTACAGCGTCGCCACCGATCCGGTGAACAGCCTGATCACGCTGTCGCAATCGCTGGCGGGCTTCACGCTTGCCACCGGGGATCAAGTCGAAATCGGCGCCAAGGGCCTCGCCTTCGGGGGCGCCCTGGAATGGACGATCGCAGGCTACCGGATCGTCAAGGACAACCTCATCTCGACGGTGCCGGGTCAACCGACGCTCAGCACGCAGGTGGGGAGCCAGTCCTCGCAGGGTTTCGAACTGGCGCTCGGCTGGCGCTTCGCTGCAGGCTGGAGGCTCGACGGCAACCTCGCGCTCCTGCACGCGCAATACGACCGGTTCGATCAGACCGTGAACGGCGCCACCGTCTCGTATGCCGGCAACCAGCCGATCGACGTGCCCGAGCGTGTGGCCAATCTCTGGCTGACCTGGGACGTCTCCCGCGACTGGACGGCGCGGGTGGGTCTCCAGAACGTCGGGCAGGTCTACAGCGACTTCGGCAATACGGCCCGCCGCCCGGCCTACAATTTGGTCAACCTCGTCCTCGACCATCAGGTCACGGCGGAATCGCGCCTGTCGCTCCGGGTCTACAACCTGTTCGACAAGGTCTACGCGATCTCGGGCAACGCCGTGAGCGGGGTCGGCACGAATTGGCTGCTCGGTCGGCCGCGCTCGGTCGAGGTCGCCTATACGGTGACGTGGTGAAAGGCCGGCTCGGCAAGGCGGGACGGCGCTGGTTGCTCCTGTTCCATCGATGGACCGGGATCGTCGCGGGATTGTTGTTCGCCTTATGGATCGGCTCCGGGCTGGTGATGCTCTACGTGCCGTTTCCGATCCTCACCGAGGCCGAGCGCCTGGGGCGCCTTGCGCCGATCGCCTGGGATCACGTTGCGGTCGCACCGGATGCCGCGCTGGCAGCGAGCAACAGCCTCGGTGGGCCGGCCGATTTCGGGCTGGAGATGCGGGGCGACGAGCCCGTGTATCGGATCACCCGCCGCGACGGGACCCGGGTGACACTCTCGGCCCGGTCCGGCCAGGAGCTCGGCCTCGCCGCATCCGCAGTGGCGTTACGAGTGGCGGGCGCGAATTCTCCCAAAGCGCGCGTCGAGCCGGTCGAGCGCGACCAGTGGACCGTCACGGCCCGCTACGATCCACTCCGGCCCTTCCTGAAGGTGGCCCTCGGCGATGTTGCTGGGACCGAGCTCTACGTGTCGGCGGTGACCGGTGCGGTCGCCCTCGACACGACCCGCTTCGAACGGGGCTGGAACTGGGTGGGCGCGGTGGCGCACTGGATCTATCTTACGCCGCTGCGAGCCCGAGCCGAGCTGTGGCGGACGATCCTGCTGTGGCTGTCGGGCTTGGCCGCTCTCGGGGCTCTGAGCGGCCTCGCGATCGGGATCTGGCGTCTGCGCATCCGGCCACCCTACGCGCGCGGCTCGGTGACGCCCTACCGCGGGCTCGCCCGCTGGCACCACCTGTGCGGCCTCGCGGGCGGCATCGGGCTCGGCGCGTTCATCGTCAGCGGCTGGCTCTCCATGAACCCGAACCATTGGTTCGCCTCGGTCAACCCGCCCGCGGACCTGCACGCCGCCTATGCCGGAACCCCGTCGGCCCTCGGGCTCGATGCACGGCAGCTGCGCGCCTTCGCGACACTGAACACCCGCGCCCTGCGCTTCACCGCCCTGGGCGGACGCTGGTGGGTCGTCGCCGAGGCACCGGACGGCCCGCATGCTGTCGCGACGGACGGCGCGACGGCCCTCGATGCGGGCACGATCGCGGGTGCGGCCATGCGGGGCTTTCCGGGCGCTCGCCTGCGGTCGGCCCGGCAGCTCTCGGCCTACGACGCCTATTGGTATCCCCACGGAACCGACCCCCGTCCGCTTCCGATACTGCGGCTGCGCTTGGGCGATCCGGCTTCCACGTGGCTGCACATCGATCCCCGGGACGGGACCATCCTCCAGCGCCTGGACCGCTCCGGCCGAATCAACCGCTGGCTGTTCGACGCCCCGCACCGCCTCGACCTGCCCGGGCTCACCGGCCACCGTACCTTGCACGACGCGGCCCAGTGGGTGCTGAATCTGCTGGCGGCAGGCATTGCACTGACCGGGATCATATCCGGTTGGCGGCGGCTAAGCCGGGCGCTGGCCGCCTGAGGACGGCTCCGAGCATTCCAGTGAGGTTAGACCCCGCACCGCGGTCGGTATCGATCCGAGCGGGTCATACAAGCGGCTGTGGGTTTTACCCGAAAGCGGCCACGCGACAGCGATCTGAAAAGTCCTCCTCAGAGGACCGTCGACGCCCTGGAAGGCGGGGGGTTGAATGGATTGATCCGCGCGGCGTTCAGCGCCTGTCAGCTCGGCAGTACCTCAGCCTCGTCGTCGATGTCGGCCTCGGCCTCGATCTCGGCATCGACGTCGGTGGATTGGCCCGAAGCGCCAGCTGCCTCCGCGAGACCACGAGCGGCCTTGCGCAGGAGCTTGCGGAGACGGCGGCGGTCGGTCTTGTCGAGATGGTCGAGCAGCTCGGCCTCGACTTCCTCCTGGATCCGTTCGATGGCCTCAGCCTTCGCCAAGCCTGCCGGGGTGAGCTGGACCCGGACCACACGGCCGTCGCCTGATTCGGCCCGCCGCTCGACGATGCCCAGGGCCGCCAGCCGGGTCACGGTCTTCGAGGCCGTGGGCGGCCGTACCCTGAGCAGGGCGGCGAGGTCGCCCATCGTCATCGTCCCGGCGCTGGCCAGGGCCTGAACAACCTGCTCCTGCCCGGCAAACAGGCCGAGCTTGGCCAAGCGATCGCCGGTGCGGGCGCGATGCAGGCGCGCGGCCTGCACAAGCGCCCAGCCGACGCTTCGGACGCCGGGCGGCCGCAGCTTCTTGGACGTCTGCTCCTGAGCGGACGCCGCACTCTCCTCACGTTCGCGTTTCTGCTTGTCGCCCACCTGAGCGCCCGCGTTTGTGCCGGCGGCCGCCGGAAGATCCAGGGTCTGCACGATCCATCTCCGTCACCGGCCGCCCAGGACCCTGTGGCGCCGGCCGGTGACGCTGAGATGACGGGTTCGGGCCGACGGCCGCTCAGCAGTGCATCAAGCGTTGCAGACGATCGAGAATATCTTCCCCCGTGCAGGGCCGCGCGATGAAATCGGCATGCTGGGGCATGCGGGCCGGGTCGGGGGCCGCCCGACCGGAGACGATCAGGATCGGCAGGTTCGGCCGCGCCTCCGCGACCGAGCTGGCGAGGTCGAATCCGTCCGTCTTGCCCGAAAGCTGGACGTCCGTGACGAGCCCGCAGATATCTGGGCGCGCCTGAAGAATGCTCAGCGCCCGCTCGGCGGACGCGCACTGGACGGTCTCGAAACCGCCTTCCTCCAACACGTCGCCGAGATCCATGATCGTCAGTGCCTCATCCTCGACGAGGAGAATCACCGGCCGATCGCCACCCGAACCCGTTTGCTCACCCGCCACTGTGCACTCCCTCCGGCAACGTCCGGCTGCGAGGGCCGCCGCACGCGTCATCAGCCTCAGGTCCAACGGCAGAAACGGTTCCGGGTTGCAGCCCGACGCCGCGGGCGCTGACAGGCGGCCAGCTCCCGGGCTCAGGTCGTCAGGGGTGCCTGTTCGGTCACCACCGCGGTGACCGCTTCGATCAGGCGATCGAGATCCGCAGCCCCGATGGTCAGCGCCGGGGTCAGGTAGATGATGTCGCCGAAGGGCCGGACCCAGACGCCCCGGTCGAGGAACCGTGCCTTGAGGTCGGCAAGATCGGGGGCCTTGGCGAACTGCACCGCTGCGATCGCGCCGAGAATTCGGACATCGGCCACGCCGGGTAGAGGCCGCAGGCTGTCCAGCCCGTCCGCAAGCCGCTTGCCGATGGCGCGTGCCTGGGCGAGGCGCGGCTCGGTCTCGAACAGGTCCAGGCTGGCATTGGCGGCCGCGCAGGCCAGCGGATTGGCCATGAAGGTCGGGCCGTGCATCAGCGCAGCCGCGGGATCGTCGGACCAGAACGCCTCGAACACCTCCGTGCGGGCGATGGTGGCAGCGAGCGCCATCGTGCCGCCGGTCAGGGCCTTCGAGAGGCACAGGATGTCGGGCACGATCCCGGCCTGCTCGCAGGCGAACAGGGTGCCGGTGCGCCCGAAGCCGGTAAAGATCTCATCGGCGATCAGCGGCAGGCCGTGGCGGCGGGCAAGGCGGGCGACGGTGGCCAGCACCTCGGGCGCGTGCATGCGCATGCCGCCCGCCCCCTGGACGAGCGGCTCGACGATCACGGCCGCCAGGGTTTCGCGGTGGGCCGCGAGGGTGGTGTCGAGCGCGTCCGTCGCGGCAGCCGTCCGCGGCAAATCACAAAAAACCTGTGTCGGCAGGTAGGCGCCGAAGCGGCGGTGCATGCCTTCCTCGGGGTCGCAGACCGACATCGCCCCCATCGTGTCGCCGTGATAGCCGCCGCGGAAGCTGAGCACCTTCGTGCGGCCGCTCACCTCGCGGTTGAGCCACATCTGCGCGGCCATCTTGAGCGCGACCTCGACGGCGACCGAGCCCGAATCACTGAAGAAAACGTGGTCGAGATCGCCCGGCAGCAGGGCCGCGAGCCGGGCCGCCAGCCGCTCGGCCGGCTGGTGGGTGAGGCCGCCGAACATCACGTGGGGCATCCGCGCCAGCTGGTCGGCGACGGCGGCGGCGATGTGGGGATGATTGTAGCCGTGGACCGCGGTCCACCAGGAGGCGATGCCGTCCACGAGTTCGCGACCGTCGGCGAGGACGATTCGGCTGCCATGCGTCGCCACCGCCTCCAGAGGCGGGGGGGCGTGGCGCATCTGGGTATAGGGGCGCCAGAGATGCCTTCGTGATCGATCGGACGTCATGCCGAGGGGATGATGAGGCTCGTGCGCCGGGTCAAGGGCAGGGGATCCCGCTTGACACCCGGCCTGCCCGCGGCCTCATCCCGCCGGATGGACAGCCTCGACGCCTTCGCTCGCACCAAGCTCGATGCCCTGGAATCCGGCAGCCTGCGCCGCCGCCTCGTGCCGACCGAGCGTGGGAGCGGCGCGGCGGCGGCGCGGCGGGGCAGGGCGCTCGTCTCGTTCTCCTGCAACGACTATCTCGGCCTCTCGCACCACCCGCGCGTCATCGCGGCCGCACAGGACGCGGCGGCGGCCTACGGCGCGGGGGCGGGCGGGTCCCGCCTCGTGACCGGCGATCATCCCTATCTCGGGCAGCTCGAAGAGCGGCTCGCGCGCCACAAGGGTACCGAGGCGGCCCTCGTTTTCGGCAGCGGCTATCTCGCCAATCTCGGCATCACCCCGGCGCTGGCCGGGCGCGACGACCTTGTCGTGCTGGACGAACTCTCCCATGCCTGCATGTGGGCCGGGGCGCGACTGTCCGGCGCCCGGGTGCTGACCTTCCGCCACAACGATCCCGGCGATCTCGCGGCGATCCTGGGGGCGAACCGCGCCCGGCACGGGCGCGCCCTGGTGCTGACCGAGCGGGTGTTCAGCATGGACGGTGACCGGGCGCCGCTCGCCGACATCCTGGGCGTCGCCCAGAACCACGATGCCTGGACGCTGGTCGATGACGCCCACGGGATCGGCGTGGTCGAGGACGGGCCGCGGGCCCCCCTGGAGATGGGCACTCTGTCGAAGGCGCTGGGCTCCTACGGCGGCTATCTCTGCGCCTCGCGACCGGTGATCGACCTGATGGTGAGCCGTGCCCGCAGCTTCGTCTACACGACCGGCCTGCCGCCGGCCTCGGCCGCCGCCGCGCTGGAGGCCTTGACGATCCTGGAGGCGGAGCCGGAGCGGCGTGCCCGGCCCCTCGATCTTGCCCGGCGCTTCACCGCTCGTCTCGGCCTGCCCGAGGCCGAGAGCGCCGTCGTGCCGGTGCTGATCGGGGAAGCGCAACGCGCGCTCGACATCTCGGCAGCCCTGGAGGCGCAGGGCTTCCTCGTCGTGGCGATCCGCCCGCCGACCGTGCCGGCGGGGACGGCGCGGCTGCGGGTCGCCTTCTCGGCCGCCCACGATGCTGCGCAGGTCGACGGCCTCGCCGGGGCTTTGGCGGCCCTGATCGGCTGACTCCGCACGCTTTCCGTCGACCGCGCCGGCCCCTATACCGCTGATCCGACGCGTTTCGCGCACCAAAACCCGATCCGGCTCGGCCGAAATCGGGACGGGATCATCGAGAGGACGACGCCATGGACGCCACCGCGCTCCGAGCCCTCCAGGCTCCGATCAAGGACACGTATCGCGCGAATCCGGACGCGGCGGTCATCACCCTGAAGGCCAAGGGCACGCTCGACGACACCAAGATCGCCTGCAAGGTCGAGACCGGCCGGGCGATCGCGGAGGCCGGCCTCCATCCGGCGACCGGCGGCTCGGGGATGGAACTGTGCTCGGGCGACATGCTGCTCGAGGCCTTGGTTGCCTGCGCGGGCGTGACGCTGAAGGCGGTGGCGACCGCGCTCGAGATCCCGCTGCGGGCCGGCACGGTCAGCGCCGAGGGCGATCTCGATTTCCGCGGCACGCTGGGCGTCGACAAGGAGGCGCCGGTCGGATTTCGCAACATCCGCCTGTTCTTCCAGCTGGATACGGATGCCTCGGACGAGAAGCTGGCGCAGCTCCTGAAGCTGACCGAGCGCTACTGCGTTGTGTTCCAGACGCTCAACCACAAGCCCGAACTGTCGGTGGCCGCCACCACGGCCTGAGGGAGGGTCTGACCATGGCGGGCAGCATCACCCAGGCCGAGTACTGGAACGGCGAGGTCGGCACGCGCTGGGCTCGCAACCAGGCGGTGCTCGACGCAGTGTTCGCGCCGCTGACCGATGCGCTGTTCGCGCGGGCAGCACTGAAGCCCGGGGCCGCGGTGCTCGATATCGGCTGCGGCTCGGGGGCGACGACCGTCGTGGCCGCACGCCGGGTGGGGCCAGCCGGCCGCGTCACCGGGGCGGATATTTCGGCGCCGCTCCTCGCGGTCGCCCGGAATCGCGTCGGCAGCGAAGCCCCCGACGCCGCGCCGATCACATTCGTCGAGGCCGATGTGGAGCAGGCGGATCTGGGCCTGTTCGACGCGGCTCTGTCCCGCTTCGGCGTGATGTTCTTCCCGGATTCGCCCGGCGCCTTCGCCAATATCCGCCGGATGCTGCGGCCGGGAGGACAGCTCACCTTCCTGTGCTGGCGGGCCTTGACCGAGAATCTGTGGGTTCAGGTGCCGCGCGAGGCCGTGATGCCGCTCCTGCCCGAGGTGCCGCCGCCCCCGGCGCCCGATACGCCGGGGCCGTTCCGCTTCGCGGATTCGGACGCGCTCAGCACGCTGCTGCGGGGTGCCGGGTTCAGGACCGTCTCCTGCGAGCCGCTCGATCGGAACGTCGTCCTCGGCCGGGGCGACACCGACGCGGAGGCCGCCGCGGCGGCGGCCCATGTGGCGCTGAACCTCGGCCCGACCTCGCACCTCGTCCGCGAGGCCGAACCGGATCTCCGGGCACGGGCCGAGGCGGCGGTGACGGAAGCGCTGCGCCGGCACGCGGACAAGGGCACGGTTGGCCTGCGCGCGGCGTGCTGGCTCGTTCAGGCTGCGTGAGGGAGGGGCGTCTGATTCGGCTCCTCTCCCTTTGTCAGAGCCCCAGCGCGCCGCCATCCGAGCGCGGATCGTGCGTGGCCTCGATCCGCCCGTTGCGCGGGTGGCGCACCAGCATCCCGGCATGCCCCAACGAGTCGATGTAGGGCCCGCCCAGCTCCTCGATCTCGTGGCCGAGCCGGCCCAAAGCCGCGATGCAGGCCGGATCGAACCGGTCCTCCACCTTCACGCTGAGCGAGGGCGCCCCCCAGGTCCGGCCGTAGAGGAGGCGCGGGGCATCGACGGCGTCGGCGACCGACATCCCGTAATCGGCGTAGCGGCTGAAGATCTGGGCCTGGAACTGCGGCTGCCCGTCGCCGCCCATGCTGCCGTAGCTCATCACCCTTCCGTCGTCGAAGGCGGCCAGCGCCGGGATCAGGGTGTGGAACGGGCGCCGGCCGGGCTCCAGCGGGTTCACGGCCTTCGGATCGAGGGAGAACGACATGCCCCGGTTCTGCCAGCAGATCCCGGTGGACGGCAGCACCGTGCCGGAGCCGTATTCCCAGTAGACCGACTGGATGTAGGAGACCGCGAGCCCGTCCCCGTCGATCGCCCCCATCCAGACGGTGTCGCCGTGGCCCGGATCGGGCAGGGGCACCTGGGCGGCGCGGCCCATATCTACCAGAGCCGCCTCGCGGGCGAGGCGCTCCGGCGTGAGGAAGGCGGCGGGGTCGTGCCGCAGGCGGTTGAAGTCGGTGACCACCCGGTCGCGGATCGCGAAGGCCCGCTTCGTCGCCTCGATCAGCCCGTGATAATGAGCCGTGGTCTCGGGCTCCGTGACGTTCAACCGATCGAAGATGCCGAGGATCAGCAGGGCGGCGAGCCCCTGGGTCGGCGGCGGGAAGTTGTAGAGCGTCGCGTCGCGCCGGCGGATCGACAGGGGCGTCCTCTCGACCGCCGCGAAGGCTTCGAGATCCGCCCGTGTCACCGGCGCGCCGAGGCGCTCCAGATCGACGGCGATCTCACGGCCGATATCACCCCGGTAGAAGTCGCTCAACCCCGCATGGGCAAGCTGCTCCAGGGTGGCGGCGAGGAGCGGTAGCGCCCGGGTCTCGCCGGCGGGATAGGGCTTTCCGTCCTTCAGGAAAGTTTTGGAAAAATTCGGGGCGTCGTGGAGCGTGTCGAGTTCCTGAGGCACGTAGCGCGCCTCCGAGGGCGAGACCGGCACGCCCTCCCGCGCCTGCTTGATCGCGTCCGCCAGCAGCGTCTCCAGGGGCAGGCGGCCGCCCAGCGCCCGCGCCAGCTCCAGGGCGAGGCGCCAGCCGCCAACGGCGCCCGCCACCGTCACCATGGCGTCGGGACCGCGGGCGGGGATCGCGTCGTAATCCTTCTCGCGGTAGCGCTGGATCGTGGCGAGGCGCCCGGCCGGGCCGCAGGCCTCGATGCCGCGCACCCGGCCCCCGCGCTCGCGCACCAGCCAGAACCCGTCGCCGCCGATGCCGTTCATGTGCGGGTAGACCACCGCGATGGAGGCGGCCATCGCCACCATGGCCTCGATCGCGTTGCCGCCCTGGGCCAAAACGGTCTGGCCGGCCTGGGCTGCAAGTTGATGGGGCGCAGCGACGGCGGCAGCGGTGAAGACGGGGGTCTCGGGCATCGCGACTCCTGTGATGGTCCTGCCCAAGGGTTAGGCGAGCGTGCGCCGCCTGCAAAGAGCGCGGGGGCCGGAACGTCAGGTCGGATCAGCCATGCTGCCGGGTCGCACCCGGAACGCTCGCCGCGTGCCAGCTCTTTCACAGGCATGTTGATCTTCGAATGGGTTGTCGGCGTCCTGTTCGGCGCCGTCCTCCTGGCCGGTCTGGCGCGTCGCCTCGGAGCCCCATATCCGGCTTTCCTGGCGCTTGGGGGCATCGGCCTCGCCTTCGTGCCCGGCGTGCCGAACCTGCGGCTCGATCCCGAGCTCGCCCTCGCGTTGTTCCTGGCTCCCGTCCTGCTCGATGCCGGCTTCGACGCCTCGGTGCGGGACATGAAGGTGAACTGGCGCCCGATCCTCGGCCTCGCGGTCGGCGCCGTGGTGGTGACGACGCTCGCGGTGGCGATCGTAGCCCGCCTGATCGTGCCCGACATGCCATTCTCGGCCTGCATCGTCCTCGGCGCGGTGGTGGCGCCCCCCGACGCGGTGGCGGCGCTGGCGGTGCTCAAGCACGCGCCGATGCCCCACCGGCTCGCCACGATCCTGCGCGGCGAGAGCTTGCTGAACGACGCCGCCTCGCTGCTGATCTACCGGCTGGCGGTCGCCGCCGCGATGGCGGGCAGCTTCCACCCGGCCGAGGTGGCCCCGGCCTTCCTGCTCGGCGTCGTCGCGAGCCTTCTGGTCGGACCCGTCCTCGGCCTGCTCTTCGTCGCCCTGACCCGCCGGGTCACCGACCCGGCGAGCGCCATCGTGATGCAGTTCGTGGTCGCGTTCGGGATCTGGCTGGCGGCGGAGCGGCTGGAACTGTCGGGGGTGCTCACCATCGTGACCTTCGCGGTCACGGTCGCCCGCCGGGCGCCGGGGATCACGGCGCCCCGGGCCCGGGTGATCTCCTACGCGGTCTGGGACACGGCGGTGTTCGTGCTCAACGTCCTGGCCTTCGTGTTGATCGGCATCCAGATCGGCCCGATCCAGGAGCGGCTGTCCGGTGCGGATGCGTGGCAGGCCCTGATCCTCGCCGCCGCCACCTTCGTGACCGTCGTGGTGACCCGCCTCGCCTGGGTGATGCCGACCACCGGCCTGCGCGGGTTCGGCCTGCGGCAGGCCGGGGCCCGAGCCCGGCTCGGCCCGGGCCTCGCGCTCTCCTGGGCGGGGATGCGCGGCATCGTGACGGTGGCGGCCGCCCTGGCGCTGCCCGCCGATTTCCCGCGCCGGGATCTCGTGGTGGTCGCGGCCTTCGTCACCGTGCTGGGTACGCTCGTCATCCAGGGTCTGACCCTGCGCCCGCTGCTGGGGCATCTGAAGCTGGAGGACGACGATCCCGTGGGGCGCGAAACCGGACGCGCCCGGGCAACCGCCTACAAGGCGGCCCTCGATTCCCTCGCCGAGGACGAGGACGCGCCGGCCACCGACGCCCTGCGGGCCGAGTTCCGGGCGGCACTCGCGGAGGCCGAGGAGCACGAGGAAGGCCGGGCACCGGAGAGCCTGCCAGCGGATGCCGCCCGCCGCCGGGCCGTCGAGGCGGCCCGCGACGCGGTACTGGGTCTGCGCCACCGCGGCCGGATCGGCGACGACGCCTATTACCTCTTGGAGGAGGAGTTCGACTGGGCCGAACTCAGTGCGACGCCGAAGGCGGAGACGTGAGAGGGCGCGATCACACGCCCTTGCGCGCCGCGATCCGCGCCTCGATCGCGTCCCACACCGTCACCGAAAGATCGGGCCCGCCGAGCCGCTGGATCGCCCGGATACCGGTGGGGGAGGTGACGTTGATCTCGGTGAGATGCCCGTCGATCACGTCGATCCCGACGAGGATCAGCCCCCGACGCGCCAGCTCCGGCCCGATCGTGGCACAGATCTCACGCTCGCGCTCGGTCAGCTCGGAGGCCGAGGCGGCGCCACCCCGGACCATGTTGGAGCGGATGTCGTTGGCCGCCGGCACGCGGTTGACTGCGCCCATCGCGACGCCGTCCACCAGAATGATGCGCTTGTCGCCCTCGGTCACCCGGTCGAGATAGCGCTGGATCACCCAGGCCTCCCGGAAGGTGGTGGCGAACAGGTCGAACATCGAGCCGAAATTCGGGTCCTTCTCGGTCACCTTGAACACGGCGGCACCGCCGTGCCCGTGCAGCGGCTTCATCGCCACAGTGCCGTGCTCCAGCCGGAACGCCTCGATCTCCGCCTTGTCGCGGCTGATCAGGGTCGGCGGCATCAGCTCGGGGAAGTCGAGGACGAACAGCTTCTCCGGGGCGTTGCGCACCTCGAAGGGGTCGTTCACCACGAGCGTCTGCGGGTGGATCCGCTCCAGCATGTGGGTGGCCGTGATGTAGGCCATGTCGAAGGGCGGATCCTGGCGCATCAGCACCACGTCCGCCTCGGCAAGGTCGATCCGCTCCGGCGGCGTCAGGGTGAAGTGGGCGCCCTCGACATCCTGGACGGTCAGCCGCTGGATGCGAGCCGTCACGCGGCGACCCTGCATCGAGAGCCGGTCCGGCGTGTAGTACAACAGGGAGTGACCCCGCCGCTGGGCTTCCAGCAGCAGGGCGAAGGTGGTGTCACCCGCAATCCGGATCGTCTGGATCGGGTCCATCTGGACGGCGACGGTCAGGCCCATCCGAAACGCCCCTGGTCAGCGGCGCGCATCGCGACCGGATACCGGCTCAATCGTCGGACAGCGACTTGCTGCCCGTGCGCTTGTCATAACTGCTGATGGCCGAGCGGCACTCTGGCGAGAGGCGCTTGCGGTTGCGCACCATGCACTTGTCAGCGTCGGGGCTGTTCGGATCGACGCCAGCGCAGAGGCGGAAGTAGTCGTTGGCGCAGCCGAGCTGCAGGCCTTGGTCCTCGCGCTGAGCATAGGCGGGGCTGGCGGCGAGCACGAGCAGGGCCAGCGCAGGCAGGCCGCGGCGGCGGACGGCGCGCAGGGATCGTTCCGGAACCAGTCGCATTCAGCGGTGTCCTCAAATCTCGTTCGGGCGGAGAACCGATGTGGCGGTCCCCCCTCCACCCGCATCCGGCATATCGGTCGCGCCGGGCGGTAGGCAAGCGCTCAGGGTTCACCGGGGTTCCGTGCGAGCGCTTCCCGACTTCGCACCGCCCGAGTGTGGCCGCCGGGCCGCAGAGCCGGATATCCGGACCGCGTTGTACCTTTACAAAAGAAACGGCCCCGCCCGGGATCGGGCAGGGCCTCAAGTCAAAGGGAGGAAACGCCCGCCATGGGCGAATGTGGGCCTGCAATTCGCGGGCCAACCTCTTTATAGATTTCGAATTCGGGTCTTCGGCCGGAAAGAGTCCGTTAACCACCCCGTGATGCATTGCCGTCGTAGCCCTTGCCGACGCCCCCGAAGGGCCCGGGCCAGACGCTCGGACCGCCGACAGGAGCCGGAGATCATGACGCCTTTCAAGACGCTGGAGACCGCCGACCGCCCGCGCATCCGGGCCGGCGCGCTGAGCCCATCTGCAGCGGCCGCGCACGCCATCGTGATTCCCTTCCCGGGGCCCGAGGCGCGGCAGGGCCGTCGGATCCCGCGCTCGGGCGAACCCCGCGGCGAGATCCTGCTGTTCCTCGGCGTGCGCTACGAGCGCCTCGCGTCCTGAGCGGCCTTCGGGGGATGGTCGCCCGTTGGCGTATCGCTTTCGCGGGCGCTCGCCTCGCGCCTGTCTGCACGGGTCTGGCGCTGCTCGCCGCCTGCACGCAGAGCGGCGATTTCGGCCGGCCGCGGACGAGTGTCTGGAACGGCCTGATCGACACCACCGGCAGCTTCAGCACTCATGATCGCGGGCGGCTCCTGCTCGATTCGGGATTGACCGACGACGAGCAGGCCCTGCGCGACCGGGCGTGGCGGTTCGTGCAGCCCGCGAGCACCTACACGGCCTTCCAGGACGTCCTCCTGGGCCTCGCCAGCGCCCACGCGATGCCGCCGACCTGGCGCTTCGACGAGATCGGCGCCTATTACGACGCCCTGACCGCCGAGCCTTCGCGCTCGCCGGTGTCCCGCTACCGGCAGTTGGGTGACGACGCCACGGCCGATGCCCGACTGATCCCATTCTTCACGGCGCTCGCCGCCCGGGTGATCGACGCGGATGCCGCACGCCTGCGCAGCCTGCCCTTCGCCAAGACGCTCGACGCCGCCGACGTGCGGGACGCCGCTCAGCGCGTCGCCGAGAACCGCTGTCTGATCGCCTGGGTGCGGGTCGAGGCCGGCCTGCGCCTTGCCCGATACCGGTTTGCCTTGGAACATCTGTTCGCCGCGGCGCCGGCGCAGGAGTCGGTTTCGGCCGAGCGGGCCCTGATGATGCTCGCGGCCCGGCGCAACCTGCTCGACCCGCTTCTGCCCGCAGATGCCGCCGCGCGGTGCGGGTTGGAGGCCGCGCCGCTTCCGGTCGCCCAGGCTGGTCCGCTCGTCGTCAAGGATTGAGCCGAGAGCCCCGCCCGATCGCATCGCAATCGCGCATGGCTCCACGTCTTCTGGTGGGACGCGCATTCGAGCGCCACCGGCTGCCGTCTTCGGCAGAGCGAGCCCTACGCGGACGCAGCCAACGGCATATCGGTGGGCGCAGCCGGCCCGGCCGGTATCGACGCGAACATCTCGATATCGTCGGCGAACTGCTCCGTGATCGCGCCCGAATTCGCGAGGCACACCGGCAGATAGGACGCGAGGGACGGCGCCCGGTCGAACCCTTCGGCCAGAAGGCGGTCGTTGGCGAAGGTCAGATCGAGGGCACAGAACGCGTAGTAGGCGCGGGTGGCGCGCAGCATCGCCCGCATCGACGCGTCGCCGAGCCCGAACACTTCCGTGAAGCGCTTCCGCAAAGCCGAGCGATCCCGATCAAGATCGAACTGGCGGAACGCCCGCACGCCGTCGCTCGGGTCGGCTTCCTCGAAGGCCGCGATCACGTCGGCCCAACGGGTGCGGCCGATGGTACCGGACGAGAGGTGGTAGAGGTCGTGCTTGAGATCGGGCTTCGTCAGCAGGCCAATGAGCGTCTCGGCGACCCAATCGGCCGGGACGATATCGACGCAGCTCTCCGGATCGCAGGGCAGCATGCGCAGGGCATCGGCGGCCCGGAGCACCCAGAGGATGCTCGAACTCGGCGCGGCGCCAAGGGTCGAATGACCGACGACGATCGACGGCCGGGCGATGACGATCGGCAGATCCGGGAACAGCGCGGCGAGCGAGGTCTCCGTGGCCGCCTTGGACTCGGTGTAGCCGACGATGTGCTCGGCATGAGCTGCCGGATAGGCGGTCTCCTCGACGAGACTCGGCGCCGCAGCCCCGCAGATCATGGCGGTGCCGACATGCAGGAAACGCTGCAAGCCCGCCATGGCCTGGGCCCTGCGCGCGAGCGCCAGGGTTCCGTCGTGGTTGGTCCGGAATACCCGCTCGCCGCCCCACCAGGACGTATCGGCAGCCAAGTGAAGTACGTGGGTACACGCGTCGAGGCGCGGATCCATGTCGAGGTCGGCGCGGGTGAAATCACCGGGCACGATCTCGATCTTGCGCACCAAGCGTTGGGCGGTGAACGGGTCCGTGAAGCGCGCGAGACGCGCTGCCACGCGTTGGCGACCCTGTTCCACGCTCGCGCAGCGAACGAGGCAGACCCAGGTTACATCCTCGTCGCGCCCGAGCGCTTGATGCAGCACAGCGCCGCCGATCAGCCCGGTCGCGCCTGTCAGAAGAATACGTTGCACGGTACACTCCGCTCGTACGCGGAGCAGTAAGCAGAAAAAGTTCGGAAATAATCCGACTTCATGAGAGCGTTTCGCAGAAGGGCCACCCCTGTGCTCAATCAGCAACAGTAATCACAAAATCGTGATCTCTATCGATGGTAACAGGAATGTTATTTTGACTGCGCCGTTATTCAGGGACTCAGGCGAAAAGAATAAATGGCGCCGGCCGCAACCGTGAGCTGGTTCGGCGTGCCGATGCGATGGGTGATCGGACTGTCCGAAGCAGATGCGACCAACCGATCATAGCGGACGTAACTGAGGAGCTGCCACGCTTCGTTCAAATCGTAACTGACAGCTGCGGTTGCTCCGGCCGAGCGCGGCCCTGCGGCGGCGCGGTAGGGGCTCAGGATCGGATTCACCAGCGTTGTCGCGACCGGCACGTCGAAATCGAGCCGCATCGCCGCGTCATCACCGAGGACGAAGCGCGGCCCGGCGCTGAGGGTGAAGCGGCCGAAGCGGCCCACGAGGTCGGCGCCCAGCTTGGCGATCAGCCCATCATGGGCACGAAGGCCCTGTGTGACCTCGGCCCGCAGCCTCAACGTATCGGCAATCGGCCAGACTTCACCGAACAGGCCGAGGCCCACCGTCACGGGTAAGCGGGGCAAGCCGGCCAGGCGGCGATCGTCGTTGAGGTGACGGCCTTCACGGACATCCACAACGACGCCCGCCTGCGCGCGCCCCTGTCCGAGGACGGTCGCATCCAATGCGTCGTCGGGCGACCACCACTCGCGCGGTTCGTCGGCTTTACGGAATGAGAGGTAGGGCAATCCCCAGAGGCCCGCCTCCCGGCTGCCCTGGAAGCGGGGACCAGCCCCCACGAAGCCGCCGGCAGAAACGATCGTGTTCGGATCGAACAGCTCGCTGAGATCCTCGCCCCTGGAAGGCTGAGGCGTGACAATCATAAGTAGTGCGAAGAAAGGACCGATCCCGACACTGCAC
>Ga0316232_1000125_pt1 | contig 127309 bp, 85 predicted proteins | sample TBHtaG_FD_206006 | JGI IMG/M metagenome (GOLD analysis project Ga0316232, IMG submission 206006) | Freshwater microbial communities from Trout Bog Lake, Wisconsin, USA - TBH18025_13 | ecosystem: Environmental > Aquatic > Freshwater > Lake > Hypolimnion/Profundal zone | place: USA: Wisconsin...
TTGGGGCCCCGTTCGCTCAGGATGACGGATTCGTGGGGGGGGCTGAGGATGACGGATTCGTGGGGGGGCGGTCGGCTGAAAAGCGCTTGGGGCCCCGTTCGCTCAGGATGACGGATTCGTGGGGGGGCTGAGGATGACGGATTCGTGGGGGGGGGAGCTGAGGATGACGGGTTCGTGGGAGGAGGGCTCAGGATGACGGCTGGAATCATGCTGTGAGTTTTTGAGATAGATGCAAGCGGCTAGAACCAGAACGGCGCTCAGGACAGCCGGAGCGGTTTAAATGAGAGGGAAGGATCGACGATGCCACGCGCGAAGCGCTTGATACAGTCCGAGGTGACGATAGACGGCTTCGCGCTGGTGTGGCGGCTGCATCGGGAGCAGCAGTTTTTTTCGCCGGAGGGGTGGACGGGGATGGCGATCCACGTTTTCCGGGCCGATGGACTGGTGCGGAAGGAACTCTACCTTGAGTACCCGGCGGAGGACAACCAGAAGCCGGGGCAACTGCGGGTGGACTGGTCGATCCAGCAGAAGATTGTGGCGGCCAGGGTGGAGGCGCACATCCGGCAGGCGATGGATGCGGGATGGGACCCGGACGCGCGGGGGAAGCCGTTTGTGCTTGATTTGGACGAGCTGCCGAGTTGAGGCAGCGGGCAGTTTGCGGCGTGGTTAGAACCACGCCCTTTCAAGACGTCGACTTGATAGACGTTCTACCCGGGCTAAAGCCCTGGCTTCTTTTTTGGGCCATCTTGTGGCGCGTCTAAAAGCGCGCCCTTTCAAAGCGGCGATTTGATGAGAGGTTCACTAGACGATGGCTGGCAAGGGATTCACCGTCAAGAAGGACTGGGACAACCCCAGGGAGCACGCGATGCCGGCCGAGGCGCGGGTGCCTGCGGAGGTGCGTCTGGGGACGGTGGCGGTGACTCCGGCAACGGTGCTGGCGCCGATGGCGGGGGTGACGGATACGGTGTTCCGGCGGTTTATCCGGCATGCGAGTCTGTTCTCAAGGGAACAGGGAACAGGGATCAGGGAACAGGATGGGGCGGAGGAGCGGGCGTCGGCGGGTATTGACGCCGTGGTGACGAATGCGCAGTCGGGGTGTGGGCTGCTGATGACGGAGTTTACTTCGGCCGATGGGCTGGCTCGGATGCGGGAGACGAAGCGGCGGCGGTATCTGACTTTCTATGACGATGAGCATCCGATCGGGGCGCAGTTGTTTGGGGCCAACCCGGAGACGCTGGCCGAGGCGGCGCGGATTGTGGAGGAGACGGGGTTTGACCTGGTGGACCTGAACCTGGGCTGCCCGGCGAAGCGGGTGGTGGGTTCGAACGGCGGGTCAGGGCTGCTGCGGGATTTGCCGCGGATTGGGGAGATCTTTCGTGCCGTGCGGAAGGCGGTCTCAATTCCCTTCACCGTTAAATTTCGCATGGGGTGGAACGAGAAGCAGATTGTTTGCGTGGAGCTGGCGCGGATGGCGGAGGCTGAGGGGCTGAACGCGGTGGCTCTGCATGCGCGGACGCGGGAGCAGGGCTACAGCGGGCAGGCGCAGTGGGAGTGGATCGCGCAGGTGAAGCAGGCGGTGGGGATTCCGGTGATTGGGAATGGGGACATTCGCACGCCGGAGGACGCGGCGGCGATGGTTGCGCTGACGGGGTGTGACGCGGTGATGATTGGGCGGGCTGCGCCGGCGAATCCGTGGATCTTCAGGCAGATTGCGCAGTATACGGCGACGGGGAGTTATGACCGGCCGACGGTGGAGGATCGCTACCGGATGATTCGGGCCTACTTCAAGATGCTGCTGGATGAGGCGGAGGCGACGAAGGATCTGCCACAGGACGCGCGGATGGGCGAGACGTCCGGGAAGATGAAGCAGTTTGCGACGTGGTTTACGCACGGGGTGACGGGGGGGGCGAAGCTGCGCGGGGCGATTTACCACGCGAAGACCGGGGGCGAGGTGCTGGCGGAGGTGGATGCGTTTTTCAAGGCGCGGCTGGCGGAGGGGGACGGCGGGGCGGAGGAGGAAGCGCAGGGGTTTCCGGAGGATTTGCTGGTTTGCGATTGAGGGGTGGGGGATGACGGGCAGTCGTGGCTAGCGTGCTGAGTCTGAATTTCGCGGCATTCCAAGAAACGATCCGGTTGCGCCAAACGCCAACAATGCTGGTCCTTTGACTCGGCTGAAAAGCGCTTCGCTCAGGATGTCCGCGTCATTCTTGGTGACTGGGGCAAAGAGCAAATACAGATCCTTCGACTCACCACCCCCAACCTCCACCCCACGGACGAACACCTGTCCGCGGGGACCCCGGGCTGAAGAACGCTTGGGGCCCCGTTCGCTCAGGATGACCGCGGCTTTTTTGGGGGCTCGGGATGACCGCGTTCGAAATATTGCCTTGATTGGAGGGGGTGGGTGGCGTCCTCAGGTGGTTGGGGTCCAGGCGAGTTCTTCCGGGGTGTACCAACTCTCACTTAGATCGATCCATGTGGGATTGGTTTTCTTGATGAGGGCGATCTTCTTAGCGCGCGACCAGCCTTTCAGTTGCTTTTCTCGTGCGATGGCGTTGCTGGGATCGACGAAAGGCTCGAACCAGACCAAGCGGTTGCAGTTGTAGGTTGCGGTAAAGCCGTCGTGCAGTTTTCGTTTGTGCTCGAACATGCGCTTTTGCAAGCTGCCGGTTACGCCTATGTAGAGGGTGAGGCTGCGGCTGGCCGCGATGTAGGTGAAGAATAACTCCTCGTCCATGGCGGAACTGTAAACCTGGGGGACGGAGGGTGCAAGTTTTTGATGCTCCGTTGCGCCCGTCTGCCGAAAGGCGCCCCGCTGAGGATGGCCGCATTGTTCTTATCGCCGTAGCGAAAGGCAAATACAGATCCTTCGACTCACCACCCCCAAGCTGAAGAACGCTTGGGGCCCCGTTCGCTCAGGATGACGGCGGCTTTTTTCTTGGGGGGGCGGGATGACGGCGGCTTTTTTCTTGGGGGGGCGGGATGACGGCGTTGGAGTTGGTGGTCGGGATGGCCGCGGTCATGAAGTGGACTTGAGAGACAGGACACTAGCGGAGAAGGCGCAGCATGTGGAACCAGTGGTAGCGCTGGGCTACGAAGAGGAGCGCGCCCAGGGCGGTGAGGATGAGGAGCGCCAGGGCCTGGAGATTGACGGAGCCGCGGCGGCGTTTGGGCGGCAGAGGCGGGGCGAGGGGAGAGGGGTCGGCCATGCGGGCGATCTGAATGCCGATGTTGTCGTGGCCGCCGGCGTTGAGGGCTAACTGGAGAAGGGCTTTGGCGGCGGCGTCCGCGGTGAGAGCGGGGTTGGCGACTACGTTTTGAATTTCCTCTTCGGGCACGAAGCCCCATAAGCCGTCAGAACAGAGCAGGAGGCTGTCGCCGGGCATTAGGGGGACCATCTCGACGTCGATTTCGACTTTGGCGTAATGGCCGAGGCTGCGGGTGAGGACGGAAGCGTCAGGGTGGTTAATGGCCTGCTCGGGGGTGATGAGGTTACGGCTGAGCAGGGCCTGGACGGCGGAGTGGTCGTTGGTGATGCGGCTCAACTGGCCGGCGCGGACGAGATAGGCGCGGCTGTCGCCGATGTGGCCAATCCAGGCGCGGAAGCCCTCGGCATCGAACTGGACAAGAGCGAGCACGACGGTGGAACCCATGCGGGAGTAGGGCGCGCCGGGGGCGCTGGCGGCGGCGATGACATCAGCGTTGGCGCGGGCGGAGGCTTCTTCAATGGCCTGGGCGGCGGGATAGTTGTGGGGCAGCGCGGCGAGATGGGCGCGAAAACTCTCGACGACCATGCGGGAGGCGACGGCTCCGCCCTGATAGCCGCCGATGCCGTCGGCCACGATGAGCAGGTGGCCGAGGGCGACGAGGATGTGGAGGACCGAGTCCTGATTTTCTTCGCGGACGAGACCGCGGTCACAGGCTTCAGCGAAGACGATGGGCGGCTGTCGCGGGATTTGGGACTTGCTCAACTAAAGACCCCCTTTGCGGAAGCGGCGGTGCGGGCGGCAGGCGATTCGAGGTTTCGCGAAGGCTGATGGAGAACTCATGGATATCATTGCAGATCGTTGTCGCGTTTGCGCAGGATGGCGATGACGGTGGCGAGCAGCATGAGCAGCATGGCGCAGAGAACGGCCATGGAGTCGCGATAGCGGTGGCGGAACGGGGTGGCGTTGGTTGCTGGATTTGCGTCAGGGTACTCCGACGGGAGGGCGGCGCGGAGGCGATTGCTGCGGGAGCCTTGAACGGGAACGACGTAGCTGGGAATGGTGTGCTGGGCGATGTCAGCGGGCAGCTGGGGCATGGGCGGGGGCAGCATGCCGGGGGGAGAGTGCGCGCGGGATTGGCGGCTGCTGGGGGTGGAGGCGGCGGAGTGGGCTTCCACTCGTCGGATTTGGCTTCCTGGAGGAGGTTGGCCTCAAAGGCCCAGCGGGAGGGGATGATGGCGCTGACGACTCTGCCGGCCTGGGGCAACTGGTAGACGGGACGCATGCCACCGCCGAGGGCGATGACGGGGAGCAAGACGACGGGGAGCAGGGCGATGGCGCTCTCGTTGGTGCGGGAGACGGCGGAGATGCAGAGGCCGAGTCCGGCGCCGATGAGGGAGGCGACGAGCAGGATGGCGAAGTCGTAGAGGAAGCGGCTGTGGAGGCCGCAGTAGAGATAGACGATGCCGAGCATGGAGCCGCACTGGAAGACGCACAGGCCGAGGAGGACGGCGAGCTTGGAGAAGACATAGGGGAGGAGCTTGAGGGTGACCATGCGCTCGCGCTTGTAGATGGTCCACTCGCCGACGATGTCGCGGGCGGCGTTGTTGCAGCCGAACCAGATGGCGGCGACGACCATGAGGAAGTGAGCGATGAGGAGTTTTTCGGCGAGGCCCTGGGGCTCGTTTTTGTCGAGGGGCGAGGCGATGATGCAGACGAGGGCGGCGAAGAAGGGGGCCTGGGCGAGGAGGATGGCGGTCTGGGCGCGGTCCTGGAGTTTGACGATGAGATTGCGGCGGACGAGGGCCAGCCACTGGGTGAAGCCGAAGACGCGGCGGGGTTTCTGCTGGCCGGTTTTGCCGCGTTCGGCTGGCTGCTTGCCGCTGCGGCCGGTGACATAGTCCTTGCGATATTGGGAATCGTGGTAGCGCTTGCGCCAGGTTTCGGTGCGGTTGGCGGCCGGGACGGTGTTCATGCCGGAGAAGAGCATTTCGGGGTTGAGGTCGGCTCCGGTTTGCTGGGCGGCGGGTGAGGATGGCGCGCCGTTGGCGGGGGGATTGAAGAACTGGATGGAGTCAGGAAAGGCGGGGCCGAAGTAGACGAGCGCGCCGGGCGAGTCGCCCTGATCGCGGGAGACCATGAGCAGGTCGTCAAATTGCTTGTAGACCTTGAGGCTGGGCTGATGGATGGTGGTGACGATGGTCTTGCCGGTTTTGGAGAGGGACTTGAGGAGATCGACGACGGATTCGGCATCGTACGAGGAGAGTCCGGAGGTGGGCTCGTCGAGGAACAGGACCGGGGTGTCCGTGATGAGTTCGAGGGCGATGTTGACGCGCTTGCGCTGGCCGCCGGAGAGGGTTTTGCGCTCAGGGGAGCCGATGACGGTGTCGATTTTGTCGGGGATGCCGAGGTCTTGCAGGACTTTTTGAGTGCGGGTGTCGATCTCGCTATCGGTAAGGTCAGTGCGGAGGCGGGCGGAGAAGTAGAGGGCCTGGCGCACGGTGAGCTGGGGATGGACGATGTCGTCCTGGGGCACGTAGCCCATCTGCTGGCGGAAGCTGTCGTAGTAGTCGTAGAGGCTGTAGCCGTTGAAGAGGACCTTGCCTTCGACAGGGCGGGTGTAGCCGTTGAGGGCTTTGAGGAGGGTGGTTTTGCCCGCGCCAGCAGGGCCCATGAGGGCTACGAGCTCAGAGGGAAAGACGGTGAGCGAGACGGGATTGAGGAGGCGCTTGCCGTTGGGGGCGTGGACGACGATCTCATTGGCTTCAATGGTGACGTTGCCGTAGTACTTGCGCTGGGCGAGCTGGCCGCCCTGGAGAAGCTGGAAGCGGAAGCTGCCGAGGCCGATCTCCTGGCCGGGCTTGACGAGGACTTTGGCGGAGATGCGGACGCCGTCAACGAAGGTTCCGTTGCGGGAGCTGAGATCTTCAACCAGGATGCCTTCAGGGGCGCGGGTGAGGCGAGCGTGGCGCCAGGAGACCATGGGGAACTGGAGGGGGATGTCGCAGCCGGGGTCGCGGCCGATCTCGATTTGATTCTTGCCGGCGGGGAAGGCAACCGGTTTGTAAGCGCCTTCGCCGATTTCAATTTTTTTGCCGCGGGCGAGGAGTTGCGCGGCGGAGATTTTGTAGGAGCCGAAGAAGACATCGGCGGATGGGTCAAGGGGCGCGCGCTGGATGCGATTGCCGAGCTGGCCGATGGAGGTTCCGTTGCGGGAGTTGCGGTCTTCAAGGATGTACTGGCCGTTCTCAAGCCAGATCTGGGCGTGATTCCAACTGACGATGGGGAGGTCGATCTGGACGTCGGAGTCTGTGGAGCGGCCGATGGTGATGGGCTTTGCGCCGCTGGGAACGGCGGCAGGGGGCGGACCGGAGGGCAGGGTTGGGGCGCGGTGCGGAGAGGCCGGCGCGCCATGAGCGGGCGCGGGGGGCCAGGGCATGGGGATTTGTTTGCCGAGCGTGACCTTGGCGTCGCGAGGGATCCAGACGGGCTGGCGGGGAGTGAGTTGGACTCCGTTGACAAAGGTGCCGTTGGAGGAGTCGAGGTCTTCAATTGTGAATCCATCGCCCTTGCGTGTGAGCAGGCAGTGACGGGCAGAAACGGTGGACTCAGGGACGACGAGGTCGCAGTCGCTTTGGCGGCCGATGAGCCAGGAGGATTTCGGATTGGGCTCGTTTGGCGGCATAGAGAGCTGGCTAAGGGAGGTGAAGACTTATCAGCGAATGCTCACACTGTAGCATGGGAGCGATTCGACTGGGCAGGGGCTTTAATTGCGTATGAGCCGCGGGACTGGAACAAGCGGCGCGCAGGAGGCTGGGGATGCGCTGTGAGTTGATTGATGGGATGCTGGCGCGGCGTGGTATGCTTCGGCCAACTCAAGAGCAGCCTAACTTGACGATTGGGCGTTGAATGGGATGAGACGCAGCGGCGGGGTTGAATTGGGGTGGGCAGCGGGCTCGTTTGACGAGTCAACCGATTGAGAGATTCAGGAGCGGAGGGACCAGCAATGGCCGTATGGAGCAGGCGGGAGTGGCTTTTGAAGGCGGGGATGGGAGCGGCGGCGGCTGGGCTGGCGCGGGGGAGCTTTGCCGAGGAGCCGCACGTTACGGTTTCCGCGCTGAACAAGCTGAGCGACGAGGATGAGATTGCGCTGGGGCAGCGGTTTGCGGCGGAGCTGGAGAAGGAAGAAGAGATCGTCTCGAATGGGCTGATTGGCCGCTACCTGGGCGGGATTGTCTCAGAGCTGGCGGCGAAGAGCCAGCGGCCTGAGCTGCCTTACACAATCAAGCTGGTGAACTCGCACGTTCCGAATGCGTTCTCGCTGCCGGGCGGATTTCTTTATGTGAATCGGGGCCTGGTGGAGCTGATAACGAGCGAGAACGAGCTGGCGGCGGCGCTCGGGCACGAGATCGGGCACGTGGTGGGCCGGCACGTGGTGAACAAGCTGCTGCTGACGTTTACGGCGCGGGCGCTGCTGAAGCCGGTGCTGGACAATCTGCACAAAGGGAATGGGGTGATCGACAAGATTATTTTGCAGTTTGGCGGCGCGGTGGCGATGCTGGCGATGTTGCAGTTCAGCCGCGCGGACGAGGCGCAGGCAGACCTGCTGGGGTTCTACGAGATGCTGCGGGCGGGATGGGACCCGCACGGATTCCTGAAGCTGTTTGGACACCTGGATGCGTTGGAGAAGTCTTCGGGCAAGACGCCAATTCCCTTCCTCTCAGATCATCCGGCAACGCCGGAGCGGGCGGCGGCGATGCGGCGCGAACTGGCACAGGTGCGGGTTCCGGCAGAGGCGGCGAGCGACTCGTTGAAGTTCCAGATTTTCAAGTCGGCGATGGGGCTTTTGCCGGAGCCAGCGAAGAAGGCGGAGGGGCCGGAGACGCAGCAGCCTTAGGCGCAGCATACGGATTGCGGCGGGGCGCGCGGAAAAGAGGGCAAGAGGAGAAAGACGATGTGGAAGCTGGCCGGGTGGATTGCGGCTGTGTTGATCGGACTCGGGTGCTGGGGAAGCGCGTGGTCTGAGAGCGGAGGCGAGCTGTATGGGCCGCGTGGGGTGAGCGCGGACGCGGTGCGGCAGGGCGTGCTGGGGAGCTGCTACTTTCATGCATCGATTGCTTCGCTGGCCGAGGCTACGCCGGCGACTCTGCGGGGGGCGATCCGTCCCGGCGGACTGGGGAGCTATAAGGTTCACTTTGCCGACGGGCCGGATGAGACGGTATTCCATGACGATCTTCAATATGGGCACACGCACGGCTACGACCGCTCAGACGGCGATTGGGTGCTGGTGCTGATGAGGGGCTATGCGCAGCGGGCGGTGCGGCGGGGACTGGCTGAGGCCATTCGACAATCGGAGACGATTCCCGCGTATGCAAAGCCGATTGCGCTGGAATGGCTGAATCACTCGGGACTGCTGCTGGTGGCGTATGACCGCGCGATCCGGTCAGTGGTGAGCCAGGAGGGGCAGATGGACAGGGCCGGCCTAAAACAGGCATTGGCGAAGCAACTGAGTTCGCTGGGCGTGCCGGGAGCCGAGGCCGGGATGCTGGTTGGGTTTCTGGACGAGAGAGGGTTTTTCATTCGGCTTTCGCGGACGGTGGAGCAGGATGGCGAGGTGTTTGGCGCGTACAAGAGCCTGGGACAGGGCGGGATTCCGGTGCGAGTGATGGAGTCGTTTATGGGCACGGCGCAAGCGGGGCTGGTGGCGGACCGGGAGATTGCCATGAAGCACTTGCGCGGGCTGAACCAGGGCGGCATGGCGATGGTGGCGGGCAGCCGGAGCGCTGAACCGGCGGGGCTTGCGCGGGGCGGGGAGTGGTTTGTGCCGGGGCACGCGTACTCCGTGCTGGGTTATGACGAGGAGACACAGACTGTGCGGATGCGGAATCCGTGGGGCAGGCGCCCGGACCCGGATGGGAATTTCAAGCTGCCATTGGCGAGCTTTCTGGATGCGTTTGAGTCGTTTTCCTACTCTGGCGGGGCGGAGCGGTAGAAGCAAAGAATTGGCCTGCCTGAGCTTGATTTCCAGGGGCTCCAAGAGCAACTGGACATCAAGACCGGGCAGGCCATTGTGCGGACGTTCTACTGAGTGAGGACGAGCGAACTCACACCGCTTCAGGTGGAGCGGCCGCAATTTCAAACTCAACTTTCTGTGCTCCAAGATATGGGTGATGCGCCGTGAGGCTCACCTTGCCGGCCTGCTCACCGGCACGAATCCAGATGGCGCCGGTGCCACCAACGAGCGCGAATGGATTGTCGCCGATCAGCGTTGCGGGGCCCGAGAGCTCGAAGCGGATGGCATCTGCGGCGAAGGGGCGAATGGCGTCAAACTCGTCGGTTACACGGAGCACGACACGGGTGGTGTCAGCGCCGTCGGCAACGAGGGTTGTGTCATCGGGCAGGAGCGCGAATTTCTGATCGAGGCCTTTGCCGGAGAAGCTGCGCGAGATGACCTGCCTGCCCTGGATGAACCCGTCAATGCGCAGATCGCCCCAGGGATTGACGTGCTCGCCGAGATTTGCGGTGAAGGGCGCGTACTTGAGATGCGGGAACTGAGCGCGGTCGGGATCAGCCTCGGCCACTTGTTTGCCATCGACGTAGAACTTGAGGTGGTCGCAGTTGGATGAGACGAGGGCGTTGGTAAAGCCGATGTTCTCGTCGCCACGCGCCCAGTGGAAGGCCGGCACGAGCACGATCTCTTCATCGGGATCGCATTGCGACCGGTAGAAGCCGGCAGCAGGCTTGGGTTCGCGGAAGATATCGGTGACGCCGTGGTAGCAGATGCGATCTCCGGAGCCGAAGTTGGCGTGGGTGTTGTAGTCGAAGGCGCACCAGCCGATGCCGCCGGCATATTGCGGATTGGAGGCCAACTGGTCATGGACGCGGGCATGGCGCACGGTGTGTTCGCGCAGGCGTTCAATGTTGTCGATGGTTTTGGTGGGATAGGTGTGGCCGACGAATTCAGTATTGAGATAGAGGGGATGATTGGGCGCCTTGAGCGGGAATCCGAAGTCGTTCATGGTGAAGACATCTTCGAGGAATTCGGACTCCTGGAAGTAGCGGATGCCGCCGGTCTGGCGCGAGGTGTCTAACTGGTGGGCGAGGGCGTTGGTGCGGGTGTAGAAGTCGTGGTTATCGCGCGACTCGTTGATGCGCACTCCCCAGAGGATGATGGAGGGGTGGTTCCAGTCGCGGCGGATCATGCGGCTTACGTTGTCAACGGCGATGTCTTGCCAGGCCTGGTCGCCGATGTGCTGCCAACCGGGAATCTCTTCGAGGACGAGGAGGCCGATCTCGTCGCAGGCGTCGAGGAAATGGCGTGACTGGGGATAGTGGGAGGTGCGAACAATGTTGCACCTCAGGTTCCTGCGGAGGATGACGGCGTCTTGCCTTTGCGCGCGGCGCGGCATGGCCTGACCGACCCAGGGAAAGGTCTGGTGGCGGTCAAGACCGCGAAGCTTGATGACCGTGCCATTGAGGGAGAAGCCCTGGGGCGTGAAGCGCGCCTCACGGAAGCCGATGCGGCGCGAGTCGTGGTCAATCAGATGCGTGCCGCTGAGCAGGCGAACCTCAACGCGATAGAGTTTGGGCGTCTTCAGGCCCCACAGTTCGACTGCGCCCAGGTTGTCAAGATGCAGAGTGACGGGAGCCGAGCCTTCGTCACCCGATGCCGGAACCGGTTGGGCGGATTTGGCCACGAGTTTGTCGCCGTCGTAGAGCGCTGCCTCAAGGGTCAGCCCGCTGCTTAAGGTCTTTTGGTCGCTGGAGAGGAAGCAGTGAACATCGACAGAGGGATGGCCGGAGAGCACGTCTTTGGGCTGGGCAAAGACGTTTTCAAGGAAGGTGGGCGACACAATCCGGAGAGAGACCTCGCGGTAGATGCCGCCAAAGGTGAGGTAGTCCACCTCATAGCCGAAGGGCGGGATGTCTGCGCGCTCGGTGGAATCGACCTCAACGGCGAGCACGTTTTCGCCATCGAAGTTCGCTTGAGAGGTGAGTTCAAACGAGAAAGGCGTGAAGCCGCCTTTGTATTCGCCCAGGCGGGAGCCGTTGAGCCAGACAGTGGCTGCCGTCATCACGCCTTCAAAGTCAACAAACACGCGGCGCCCGCGCGCCTCAGCAGGCAGGCGGAAACGGCGGCGATAGGTGGAGACGAATTCATAGGATTTCTCGTCGAAGCTGTGCCAGGGGACGCGGAGATTGGTGTGGGGCACGGCGATGCGGGTGAAGGCGCTGTCGTCGAAATCGCGGTTGCGGGCCGCGGAGGCGGCAGTGGGGCTGAAGCGCCAGTTTCGATTCAGGGGGAGCACACTGCGTCCCTGCCCTGCGCGAGGCGCCTCGTCGGCCAGGCTTGCATTCGTCACTCCGGAGGCGACCGTTGCGCCGGCAACCAATGTTCCCGCGGTTTTCAAAAAGTCACGGCGATCCATGGAACTCCTTCTCGTATCGGGGTAATCAACCAAGCAAATTCCGGCCTTGGAGATAGCAGTGCATCCAACGCTGAAAGTAAAGGCAGAGACATTATATTCGCTTTCAATCAGGGCTGGACGGCGGGTGCGGGCGGATGGATAGCCGGGCGGCAAAACAGGGCTGGGCGGGCGCTCTGGAAGAAATAGATCAGATTGCAAATCAAGGGCGATGCAGAGGGTGTATAACTTCAATGAACCGATTCCGGCCATACAATCCGGATCTTCACATGGAGCGTTATCATGAAGACATTCTCACGCCGCGACGTCTTGAAGACCAGCCTGCTGGCGCCCGCCGTGGCTGCCACGGCCCACGCCCTTGGAACCATCGATCCAGCCGCGCAAGCAGCCAGCGAAGTCACAGGACCACTGAGCGCGCCCGCCAGTCTGGCCTCAGCCACGCCGGGCGCCGGGCGTGAGCGCCTGCTGCTCGATTTCGGGTGGGCCTTCCACCTGGGGCACGCCAACGATCCGGCCAAGGACTTTGGCTACGGCAGTGCGTCGGCCGGGAACTTTCAGAAGACCGGGAACTTTATGCCCGCCGGATCGACTTCATACAGCGACGCCGAGTGGAGCCGCATTAACCTGCCCCACGACTGGACGGTGGAGCTGCCCTTCAAGAATGACCCGGATCTGCAAAGCAAGGGATTCTATCCTCTTGGGCGCAACTATCCGGAGAACAGCATCGGCTGGTACCGGCGGGTTTTCGAGCTTCAAGCCGAAGACGCCGGCAAGCACATTACGCTTGAATTTGACGGCGCGTACCGGGAAACGACGGTTATTTTTAACGGCTTCTATATCGGCCAGCACAGCGGCGGTTACGACTCGTTCAGCTTCGATGTATCTGACTTTGTGAACCCCGGCCAGGCGAACGTGCTGCTGGTGCGCGTGGATGCGACGGAGAGCGACGGGTGGTTTTATGAAGGCGCGGGCATCTATCGTCACGTGTGGCTGGTGAAGACGAGCCCTGTCCACATCAAACAATGGGGCACACTGGTGCGCTCGGAGATTCGCCCCAGCGGCGCGAAGCTTTCGATCCTGAGCGAGGTTGAGAATCACGGCAATGCGCCGAGCACTGTGCGGGTGTTGTCAACGATTGTCGATCCCGCGGGTGCGGCGGTTGCAAGGAATGTTTCAGCCTCTGCCGCCATCGGGGTGGGCGATCAACAGGATTACCGGCAGGAGATTGTTGTGAGCCGGCCTAAGCTGTGGTCGCTGGAGGAGCGGCACATCTACAAGCTGATCACCGAGGTGCAGGTTGACGGCAAGGCAGTGGATCGCTACGAGACGCCGTTCGGCATCCGCTCAGTGCAATTCGACGCGAAGCAGGGTTTTCTGCTGAACGGGGCACCGGTGAAGCTGAAGGGCACCTGCAACCACCAGGACCATGCCGGCATTGGCGCGGCGTTGCCGGACGCGGTGCAGTACTACCGCGTGCGCAAGCTGCAGGAGATGGGCTGCAACTCGATGCGCACCTCGCACAACCCGCCGACGGCGGAGCTTTTGGACGCCTGCGACCAACTGGGCATGCTGGTGATGGACGAGACGCGCATGATGTCTTCAAATCCTGAAGGGCTGAGCCAGTTTGAACATCTCGTGCGCCGCGACCGCAATCATCCCTGCGTGTTTCTGTGGTCGCTGGGCAACGAGGAACCGGTGGCCACCAACGCCAAGGGCGCCAACATCGTGACCGCGATGAAGGAGGTTGCGATGCGCCACGACGGATCGCGCCCGACCACCGTGGACGGCACGATCAACGGCGAGGCGGCAGGCAGCGGGACCGGGGGGTTGGGGGTTTGCGACGTGATTGGCTATCACTACGCCGATCCGCAGGCCGAAGCCTTTCACAAGGCGCACCCGGAAAAGCTGGTGCTGGGGACGGAGACCGTGAGCGCGGTGTGCACACGGGGGATCTACATTACCGACAAGTCGAAGGGCTTTGTGAGTTCCTACGATCCTTACACCACGACAGGGCGCGCCTCTGCCGAGGGATGGTGGCGCTTTTGCAACGAGCGCCCATGGCTTGGCGGCGGCTATGTGTGGACGGGCTTCGATTATCGGGGCGAGCCCTCGCCGAACGGATGGCCCAACGTCAGCTCGCAATACGGCATTCTCGACATGTGCGGGTTCCCCAAGGACTCGTTCTTCTACTACCAGTCATGGTGGACCCAGAAGCCGGTGCTGCACCTGTTTCCGCACTGGAACTGGCCGGGCTACGAAGGCAAGAAGATCGCCGTCTGGGTGTTCACGAACCTGGACAAGGTGGAGTTGGTTGTCAACGGAAAGAGCCTGGGGACAAAGGATGTGAAGAAGGACGCTCACGTTGCCTGGGACGTGGAGTATGCGCCCGGGACCATCGAAGCCCGCGGATGGAAAGACGGCAAGCAGGTGATGAGCACACGCCGCGACACCACCGGCGCCGCGGCAAAGCTGGTGCTGACGGCGGATCGCGATAGCCTGCGCGCCGATGGCGAAGACGTAGCGATGTTCGCCGTAGAGGTGCAGGATGGAAGCGGACGTACGGCGCCGATTACCGACAACCTGGTCACGTTCAAGGTAACCGGGCCGGGAAAACTAATCGGCGTCGGCAACGGCGACCCCACCGATCAATCGTCAGACAAGGGCAGTTCGCGCAAGGCATTCTCAGGGTTTTGCATGGCCCTGGTTCAGACTGAAAAGACGGCCGGCACAATTACGGTGGAAGCGACGTCACCGGGGCTCACCGGCGCCTCGGCGAGCGTGTCAAGCAAGCAGGTGGCGCTACGCCCGCAGGTTGCCGTCTGGCAGAGGCCGATTCCGAAGGGCGAGGGCGTCACCGGCTTGTGGGTGGCTGCGTCCGATCCTGGCAGTGGGATGATTGCGTCTGTCGTTGGCTCGCCGCGCATCTTTACTCTGACGCAGCAGGGCGGAAAACTGACCGGCACCGTGGAGGGCCCCGGCGGCTGGTTCGGCGGCGACGATGCGCCGGCCGCTGTGTTTGACGGCGTGGTTCAAGGCGATCACGTCTCGTTCAAGTCAGGCATCAATGTGTTCGACGGCACCACCAAGGACGGCCAACTGGTGTTGAAGCGGACGGTCAACATTCCGTGGAGCATGCCGACGCCGGCGAAGCCGAATCCCGAAGCGCCCGTGATCGGCCCCGCGCCGGACGGCACCGATCCGTCGTTCGACATCTCCGATTTCGCGGGTGCTCCGAGCAGCCTGACCGTCGTGTTGAAGCGGTCAGATCGCTGAGCCGAACCGGGCGCCCGCGGAATTGAGGCGCCCGGTTCAGTTCCTTATTTTGCGGACTCCAGCAGGACAGACTGGGCTTGTTTGAGGTCGATGTCGAGTTGGTTGTTCCTTAGGGCGAATGGGCTTCCGCTCCAGGCGTCTTTCCAGTTGGCACTCGGCCACGATTTGGGCAGGACGAGCGAGGCGTGGCGGGTAAAGTCAGCATCGTCGCGCAATCCCTCTTCGAGATTTCCGGCCAGAAGGCGGAGGGCTCCATCCCTGGTGCGCCATGCCGCGATGTTCATGGTCTGCTGGAGATCGATCTGCCGAGCATGCAGACCGGCGTGTTGTTTGAGCAGGTCAGTGAGCACGCCCGCGGCCAGCGCGTAGGGTTCGCCGGCGTTTCCCAGGATCTGCGACAGCGGGATTTCGCCCATGGACCTGAAGTCCGGAGGACTCCAGATGGCAATCCGCTTGCCGCCGCTTGTATCGACTGTGAGGCGCGGAGAATCCTGGACCGAGTAGACGACGCGGGCCTGCGGCGACGCCGTGTTGCTCTCAGGCTTGCAGTAGGTTTTGAAGGAGCCTGGGACATTTTTAACCAGTTCCGGAGCCTGATTGGTTGCGGCGCAAAGCTCAAGAGAGTTCTGAGCGGCGGGCGCGCCGGGCTGAACTCCGGCAAGGCGCAGGAGCGACTCGTCGACGCCTTGGGAACGGCCGAAGATGGCCACCGGCTGCCCGCTGTTGATGAGCCGCTGCAAGGACTCAAGATGCGGCGGAGAAAGATGAGAGGGCGTTCCGAGGACAAACAGGTCAGACTGCACTTGCGGAACCCACTCGATACGGGTTGCGGAGAGAATGGGAACCGGCCACTTCATGACAGACGCGGCCTGTTCATCGATCCACTCGTTGACGTCGTGGTTGGGCGCGGCATGGTCAATTTGCCACTGCATGGACTCGCGCGAGTAAACCAGAGTGGGGCCGAAGACCTCAGTGGTCTGGCGCGCATCCGTCACCGCGGCATTGATGTTGTCTTTGAGGAAGGTTACATCCTGCGGGCTGAGCAGGCGCTCGCCCTGGTTGGCCCATGAGATATAAGTACCCACCGGCACCTTGATGCCATGAGGCGTTTTGACCGCGGCATGAGAGTAAGCCCAGATTCCCCAGCGCAACCTTTGCGGCGCGGAGTGAATGATATCCCAGTCCTCCCAGGCATCGAAGGTCTCAACCAGCGGATAATGGCGCACCTTGGTGTCGGCAAGAATGGCGGCATGGGTGAGCATGTAACCGAGCTGGTAGGTCCACCCGAGAGTCGGACTGTTCCAGAAGTCTTCTTCCCGCACGCCGACTTCATTCCAGGCGCCGGCCCAAGTCTGGTCGACCCAGATGTCGAGGTACCCTTGTTTGGCGATGGACTCGAGATCCATTCCGTTGGCGCGCCAGTCGCCGATGGAACTGGCCGCGTTGGAATACATCATGACGAGCGCATCGGGGTTGGCGAGCTTTGTGTCCTTGATCAGGGCGGCTACCCCATCGGTGGCCTGACGGATGATATCCGCGGAAGGAGCAACCGGACCCCACGGACCATTGCGAGAATAGGGGACCGGCATGCCAAACGAATCGCGCAACATGATGGCATTGAGGCCCAGCGCGCGGGACATGCTGCCCCACTGCGCCGCATAGGCCTCGTGAACGGTTGTTCCTTCAGCGATTCCGTGGGGCAGTCCTCCGAGGGGATTGGGGTCGGCATGGAGGCGGGCGGCTGGATCGAAGTAGCGTCCCTGAGGCGTGGAGAAGCTTCCGGGATGATCGGCGGGGGAGAGGGTGAAAGCCTCTTGATGGCGTTGGCTCCAGGCGCCGTCAAACCTTCCCTCGCCATAGCCATTGGTCCAGGCCAGGTTCAACATGCCCACCTTGAAGGCGGTAATGCCATGGCGCGCAGCTTCGTCTTTCAGGGCGGCAGACAAGAGCTTTACGTCGCCATAGGTCCACGGGTCATAGCCATGGCGCTGCCTTGGCGCCGAACCGGCAAACCGCGCGGCCGCACCTTTCTTTCTTTCCGCGGTGGTTCCAGTCAGCGGCTCGTTCTCATCGACCCATCGAGCCTGGCCGGATGTGGTGGGGAGCCATATCTTCTGATCGGGATTTCCCGACCACTCCATCACGGCGCTGATCGTCCAACCGATATTCAGGATGACGCCGCGATCGCCGCGAACCCCGGCAAACAGGGGTTGAAACCGGTCCCAGAACTCGCGTGCCGAGCCCTGGATATCGCTCTGACGAAACCAATAGAGGTCAATCTCAAGCCAGCGGTCTGTATCGACTTGTGCGGTTGCGGCCGGCGGGTTTGCCTGCGCCGCCCGGGCATTTGACGGAATCAGCATCAACAATCCGAGTAGCAGAAGCAATGCAGTGAAGGATTGGCGTTGCAGGGAACACGTACTTGCTTCATGTCCGGTGGTCATTGTTCATCTCCTTGTTGCTGTTTGTCTGGGCGCTCAGGCGTGGTTTGAAAGACCTTTGCGGGCTCGCGCGATCTTCCCTATGGGGTGACGGCAAGGTTATCGAATTGCGCCTTGTTCCATCCCGAGCCGACAGCGAACATTCCATGCGGATGCGAGTCGTCGCCGACGATGGCCAATTGCTTTCCATCGAGCGAAGCGGAGATGACATTGCCGTGGAACGACAACGCGAAGCGATGCCACTCGCCCGGCACGAGCGCCGCCTTGCCCGACGCCAAAGTGAGGGTGGGCTTTTTGTACGCGGCGGTGACGAGCTTCCACGCGCCATCAGTCTGGACACTCAGAATGTACCCGCTTGGATAGATCACCTTGTCATCCTGAAAGACGTCGGCCGAGTCGATTCTTCCCATCACAGTAACGACGCCGGGCTCCTTCAGCGCATAGTCGGCGGCGACGGTGTAGTCGGTCCAGGCCACATCGCCGGCGACGGTAAACGGATCAGGCAGGGGTCCCCAGGGAATCGGCTTTTCGGTGATCACTTGTTCAAGGCAGCGTCCGCCGCGTCCGGCGCAGGGTTGCGCCTCGAAGGCGCCATCCTGATCGGAGAGGTATTTGGGCGCACGCGCCAGCGGAGTGCTATCGAAATCTTCGCTGTAGGGCATGGGAAAGGGCCTGGGTGCAGGCGGCTGCGCATTGCCTTTTCCCTGGCCGGTGGTGGTGGTGATGGAGTAGATCGATTCGGGGTCGAAGGTGAAGGAGAAGGCGCCCTTCACCGGCGTGAGATCGGCAACGTGCTCGAAGATGCGGGTGGCGTTGGTCTCCCAGATGTGGACCGGGCCGGAGGCGAGACCGCCCGCGATGGTGAAGGCGACCTGCTGCGGAGCCTTGGCGTCGATGGTTTCGAGGACCGTGCTCCAGTCTTTCCCGTTGGGCGAGCGGAGGGTAACGTAGGTGCCTTTGTCGGGGAGGGAGCCGGAGGAGGCGTCAAGATATTGCCAGCCGGGCTGAGCAAACTGCGTGGTATGCGCGGTGACCCAGATGGTGGGCTGGATGTCGTAGTTTCCCGACCAGGGCGTGTTGGCGTACATGAGGCCGGAGTTGGGCGCGGCGAGAATGTCGTAGTAGGAGGTGATGGGGCTCCATATCTCGGTTTTGGTCATCGCGCCTTCAATGTAGTTCTGGTTATAGAGATGCGCGAGCATGCGCCCGCCGATGGGCCAGGTGCGCTGCACGAGGGGCATGGCGCCGTTGTTGGGCTGGTCTTCGCTGGACCAGAGGGGCTTGCCGGTGGCCCGCGCCACGTCGGTGGTGGTGCAGATGCCTTTTTCCTTCGGGTAGTGGACGCCGATGGCGTCAACCGCAGCCTTCAGCGCTGGGTCGGCCTGCATTTCGTCGGCGACACTCCATTGCCCCTTGCCCTCGCCCGGCCACAGATCGCAGCAGACAATCCTGGTGTCGAGATGATGGCGGAGAAATGTTTCATGAAGCTGTTTGACATAGGCATCGTCGTGGATGGTTTCATTCCAAATGCCGGCATAGTTGATGTTGAGGCCATACTTGTCGCGGGCATCCTCAATGAAGCGGGCCATGTACTCCGCCATGTCCGGGGAGTAGTATTTGCCGTTGCCGATCCAGCCTGGGGCTCCCCAGGGAAGGATGTCGAGAATGATGTTGGGATTGCGTTTGTGCGCCTCGACCATGAGCCACCACTCGTAGCCCCGCGTGAAGTCGTGGTCGTTGCGGCTGCGCATGTGGCTGGGCTCCGAGCCATCGGTGGAGTTCACATCGGCTCCGACTTCGACCTTCAAGTGTTGCAGGGCTGCGCCGTAGCCGGGCTTGAAGAGGTAGTCGAGGATTTGCGAGCGCTGGGGCTCAGGGTAGTCAACGAGGAGGCGGGTGGATGCGCCTGCGCTCAAAGCGCCGAGCCCCTCGAAGGTGCGGCCGGCGCCGCGGCCATCAAGCACAACTTTTTTATCTTGCGCATGACCTTGCATCCCGGAGAAGGCTTGCGCCATGGCCAGGAGCACCGAAAGGAGCGCAATTGCGGTCCTCTGCTGGATTGGAAAGAGGCTGTAGATTCTCATCGAGTTCTCCAAGGATGCGGCTGGCGCCGCAGGCAAATGAAACGAAAGTCGTCAAGCAACGCCGGACTGAATCCGCGTCGGTTCGCTACCCCTCAAGCCAGAGCACTTCATACGGTGCAAGTTTGCGCGCGACTTCAATCGAGCGGCCACCGATGCGGTCTTTCGCGGCATGCTTCAAGGCGAATGAAAGGGGCTGCGAAGTTGCATTCATCACAAACATGCTGTTGTCAGTACGGGGAACCGCGAGCACTCCGTCGGGCAGCGGAGCAGCCAGCAAAGGATGAGGGAGCCGCGTTGCTTTCTCAATCAGCGTGAGGAAGCTGGAGTCAGCCGGCCAGAAGGCGAGCTTGATCACCTTCCCCTTGCCAACGGTGCGCATGGTCGCTGCCGGTTTGCCGTCGACGATCGGCTGGTCGCAGGCAAAGGCGGCGATGACTTTGGTCCCCGGTTCCTGGACTTCAATGAATTCGACGTACCCGTCGAGGCCGACAGGCGAAGTTTCAGTCATTTGATCGCTGTTCCATTTCACATTGAGCTGCTGCTTTTCGCCGTTTTTGGGCGAGCCCATCCAGCGAATGGTGCGCACCAGCCCCCCCGTGAGTTTGGCGAGATTGGCAGCGAAGCCGTCGGCGCGCAGGATGCCGTCGCGATTGCTGTAGGCCGTAAACGGAGTGACGACGAGCGTGCCCCCGAGCTGGACGAATTGCTGGATGGCATCGACCACGGCTGGATCGCAAAGCGCGATGGCAGCCGGCAGCAGCAGCATCTCGTAGTTTTTCAGATTCTCAAGCCGTGCCGCGTTGCGGGCATTGATGGTGTCCACGCCGATGCCGAGGCGGTGAAGCGCGGCGAAAGCCTCAGTGAACACGGTGCGGCTGTGGGGAACGGGCGGGTAGATATCGAGCGCGGTGCGGCTGTCGAAGTCAGTGTAGGCCACAGCGCGGGCGTTCACGGGATTCTCAAGAAGCGTGCGGCCCCATTTGTTAAAGAATGCCCCGAGTTCGACGGCCCACTCGGTGTCTGGCTCGGGGTGGCCCGACCAATCAAGCAGGCCGCCCCACTGGGGCCAATGGCCGCCACGCCAGCGATTGCCTGTCCAGTAAAGCATTCCGGCCGCGCCGAAAGCCGCGAGCTGCAAGTCCCACATATGGAACTGCGCTTTGGAAGGGGCCGGGTCCCACATGGTTGCGCCGCCCATCACGCCGAAGCGGGTTTCTGTAACGATAAAACGGCCCTTCCGATAGCAGGAGCGATGCATGTCAAACTGCCAGGGCGAGTCGTCCCATGTTTCAGCGATGTCGCCGCTGGGCTGATAGTAATTCAGCCCAGCGATGGACATGAACGATTGCGCAGCGGGCTCATCGGCGACGGCGGCCCAGACAGGATTCCAGTCCGTCAGAATCCACTGCGAGACGCCACTTTTGCGCAGGATGGCGGCCTGCTCAGCGAGGAAATCGAGAATGGTGTCGCGGCGGAAGTGATACTCGGCGAGGGAAAGCGCTGGAAGCGCCTCGTGAACATTGCCGCGCGCGGCCTCCATGCCGTATCTCGGCTGGGGCACATCGTCAAAGGATTTGATCTTCATGCCCCAGTCGACAAGCTCAAGGCGCTGGTTGAACTCTTCGGGGGTGTGGTAGGTTTTCTCGAGCCATTGACGCCAGGCGTGTTCGCACGCCGGGTTATAACAAACAGCCTGGACCATGAACTCGATTTCGTTGTCGAGCTGCCAGCCGATCACGGCAGGGTGATCGTGAAACTCCGCGGCCAGCGCTTGAACATATCTTCGGCAGGCCTCGCGGTAGAGGGGATGATTGAGGCACGGACAATGCCGCGTCATGGGATGTGCAGGACCCGAGCCCGGGTCAGCAACGAGCAAGGTTTCGGGATGCGCGGCGACGAGCCATTGGGGCGGAATAAATGTAGATGTCCCAAGGATGGCGGAAATGCCGCGCCGGTGCAATTCGTCAAGGAAGGTACGCAGCCAGCCGAAGTTGAACTGGCCCGGGCCGATTTCAAGGTTTCCCCAGCTTGACTCTCCGACGCGAACCACATTCATGTGGGCGTGGTCGAGCAAGGCGAGGATGCTCTGCGTCTCGCCGGCACTTGCTATGTCAGGATAGACATCCGCTCCGTATAGGAATTGTTCAGCGCCGGAACCGGCTTGCTGGGCCATGGCGCGCAGTGCGGGCAGGCCGTTCAGCGCTGGAACTGCAACGGCCAAAGATTGTAAGAACTCACGGCGGTTTTGCATCAACTCACCTCAAGGCGAGCGCCAGCGCAGAGTCTGTCGCCGCATACGGTTTTAGACTTCAAGGATGCTCTGCGGCCAGCCTGGATCACTGCTGCCGGCAAGCCGCAAAGCACAGTTGGAGAATCAACAACCATCACGGTTCACCGGTGAAGGCTAGGCCGTCACGATGGTTGAGCCGGCCGGCCCGCGAATGCTGCTCCGATCTGTACCTGTGATCGTCTCGATCATGGCCCAGAAGTTTTCCATTGGCGTGTCAAGCTGGACGTGATGCGTGGGGCCGAGAATCAGGCCGCCGTCGTAGCCGACCTTCTCGACGCGATCAAGCACCTGCTCGCGCACCTGCTCAGGAGTGCCAAAGGGCAGCGTGTACTGCTCGTCAATGGTGCCCCAGAAGCAGAGCTTGTCTCCAAACTGCTTTTTCAGCGCGGCTGGATCCATGCAGGCAGGCTGGATGGGATTGAGCACGTCAAGGCCAATTTCGATCAGGTCAGGGATGATCTTGATGATGTTCCCGTCGGAGTGATAGGCGATTTTGACATCAGGGTTGATGGCCTTAAGCGTGGAGATGAACTCGGCCATGCGCGGCTTGAAGAACTGGCGCCATGTGCGCGGGGAGATGTACATTCCCTGCTGGGTGCCCACGTCATCGCCGGTCCAGATCATGTCAACGCCCATCCTTACCAGGCGCTCGGCCGCGGCCAGATGATAGCGGTAGGGAAACTCGAGAATGGTGTCAGCGAGCTGGGGATCTTCACTGAAGTCGATGAGCATCTGCTGCAGTCCGCGCAGAGCCCATGCGGTCTCGAAGATCGTGGTGACGGTGACCCCCACGATGTAATATTCGTCTTTGTACTGGGCAAGAAGGCGCTCGGCTTCTTTGTAGAGCTCGGGCCGGTGCGGGTCTGGCGGCTGCCAGGTGTCAAGAGCTTTTTTGTCCGCGAGCGGGAAGCCGACCATCTCAGTGAAGAAGCCCTGGCCGAACGGGGTGTCGTAGCGCTGGTTTCTGAAACCGATGCCCCACTCGTCCGTGTACGATTCGCCGGAGGCGCCGAGGGTCTCATTGGCGTAGTAGGAGTTTGCCCAGCCCACCGAGGTGAGCAGCATATCTTCGCCAAGCGCGCGTTCCAGCTCGTAGGTGTTTCCGCCGCCATGCGGGTTGTGGGTTGCAGCGCCTGCCTGGTGCAGATCGGCCTTCAGCCTTACTGCAAATTCGGGCGTGAAGCTGACCTGCATGGGAGGACGGTCGGGTTTTTCCCGTCTCAGAGACTTGGCAACACGTTCGCGGGGTTTCATCACTTTCTCCTTTTTTGTTTGCCTGGGATGTTTCACCCAGGATTGATTCAAATGTGTGCAGCGGGCCGACAATGGATTGGGCTCGCGCCCCCGCGGAGGCTATCCGCGGGCCGCGGGCAAGAGACACGTGCGCATCACGGCGCATTCAGCAGTTGGCGCGGTTTGGGCAGACAAGGCCCAATGACGCGGGCCGCCTGCTGTGCCAGTTGCGCGCTATCGCGCGACAGGATTTGATATTTGCCCTCCTCCAGAGCGAATTCAGCGGCCGGATAGGTGGCTAGAATGGTTCCCTTGCCACGCAGATCCTTGAGCAGTTCCCGGTAGTACGACTCGATGTGGAGCGGGGTAAAATCGCAGACCATCAGCGCCAGCCGGTTCTCGAACTTCTGCTGCATGGACAGGATTTGCTTAAAGTCGCCCATACAGAAGCAGTTGATGCCGGTCAGTCCTTCTGTCGCCAGAAAGTTATCGATCTGGTGTTTTGCGCTTCCACAGTAATGCAGGGTACCGCCGCCGAACGCCTTGAAGACCCGGCTGTTGTAAGGGACCACAAACTCGCGATACATGCGCGGGGACATTACGGTGCAGTCGTCGTCGGAGATGCAGACGCCGCCGAAACCCTCAGGCAGCAGGATGGAATGCGGAAACGCGCCGCTATTCTCAGATTGACCGGCGTATTGCTTTTGCACGCGAAGCCAGTCGATGAGAACTTCAGTTGCGTAGTCCATCAGATGGTGGGCAAGCATAGGCTCTTCGCGGACCCAGACAAAGAAGTTCTCAACGCCGCACAGCGTAAGAGCAATGTTGAGCGGTCCCTGCGCATCGGTGAACATGACCGGCAAGCTGGAGTGCCGGCGGAAATGGCGAATGGTCTCAAGCACACGGGGCATCAAGCCATCGGTGAGCGGGTTGGGGGGGCGCAGCTTGCGAATCTCATCGGGGCGCTGCAGCAGGCGTCCCTCGACGGCCGGGTCCATGCCGCGCTGAAAGAGCACCGTGCTGCCGATCGCCGAGGGCACCACCACGGTGCCATACCACGGCCAGAGCACGGGGATGTAGTCGTCTTGAAACGATGCCAGGTGGCGATCGATCTTGGCGAGTTGAAACTCGAGCATGCGCGCAGGATTGGTGAAGTAGTCGTCCGGAATGGACTGCGGCGACTCGCCCGAGACCCAGTAATTCACATCCATCACCAGAACCGGGATCTCCCCGGTGTCTTTGTGGCTATAGGCATCGTGAATTCGCTGGCGCGCTTGCTGGATTCTATCGTCCATTCTCACTTCCTTTTTCCGATGACTCAACGAGTGAAGGGGCGTTCCTCACTTGCTACTCCAACCACACCACCTGGTAGGGTTTCAGGATCGTCATGCCGCTGAAATTGCCGGCGGAAAGGCGGTCTTTCGCCAGGCGGCGCAGCTCGATAGTCTTTTTCTCGCTTGTGGTGTTCAGGATGAAGGTGCTGTTGTCAGTGCGCGGGATGGCCAGCACACCGGCGGGCAGGGGCGCACTCAATATGCCTTCCCGTTCAGGAACGAGACGCCGGATCAAGCTCAGCAGGCTGTCATCTCCGGGCCAAAAGGCCAACTTGACCACGACGCCTTGCCCCAGCTTGCGCAGTGTGGCCGCGGGCCTGGCTTCGAAGATCGCCTGATCGCTGCGGAAGCAGGCCACCACCTCGGCCTCGGGGCCCACGTCGATGAATTCGCAGTAGCCATCGAGACCCACCGGCGAACTGCCGCTCATTCCCGCGCCTGTCCACTCCACTTGCGGGCCGGCTGGAACGCCTTTGCCCGCCGGACCCATCCAGCGATTCGTCCGCACCAGGCCGCCCGTCAACGGCTGGAGATTGGCCGCGAATCCGTCGCCGCGGAAGATGCCGTCTTGATCGGTGTAGGCGGTGAACGGCGTGATGACGACCACGCCGCCGCCTTCAGCGAATGCCTTGAGAGCGGCGGTCACACGCGGGTTATCCAGCGCGGTGGCCGCGGGAATCATCACCAGGCGGTACTTCTGCAGATGGGCGAGATTCTCAGCCGCAGATCCGTTCATGGTGTCGACGCCGATGCCCAGGCGATGGAGCGCGTCAAACGCCTGGGGCAACAGGGAACGACTGGGGAGAATGTGGGGGTAGATTTCAAGCGCGGCGCGCTGGTCAAAGTCAGTGAGCGCGACGGCCGTAGGCTTGACCGGGTTCTGGAGCAGGACATCGCCCCATTTCTCGAAGATTCCGCCCAACTCGACTGCCCAGTCGAAATCCGGCTCGGGTTGACCGGACCAATCGAGCAGGCCGCCGCACTGCGGCCAGTGCCCGCCTCTCCAGCGATTGCCGGTCCAATAGAGGACGCCCAAGCTTCCCATAGCGGCCGACTCCAACCCCCACATGCGGAACTGATCGTGGACGGGATGGAGGACGGAGTGACCAGCCCAACTTGACTTGCCATCTCGCGCATCGCCCCACAGGTAAGTCTGGCCGACGGCGCCGTAGTGATTCTCTGTGGTGATGAAATGCTGTTTGGCGCAGGCTGAGCGGTGCATATCCTGCTGCCAGGCAAGGTTCTGCCAATACTCGGGATCGTCGATGGAAGGCTGGTAATAGTTCAGGCCGGCAATGTCCATGATGCCGGCGGCCTGGGGATCGTCGGCGACCGCGTCCCACACGTCGTTGTAGTCGGTCATGATCCACTGGGTGACCCCGGCCTCGCGCAGGGCGCGCGCCTGGAGGCGGTAGAAGTCGAGCAGCACATCGCGGCGAAAGTGGCGATGGGCGAGGGAAAGGGCTGCGATGTCTGTGCCGCTCTCTTCGACGCCCTCGCCCGGCTGGGGGATTTCATCGAGCGATCTCACCTTCATGCCCCAACTGACCAGGTTCAGGCGCCGGTTGAGTTCGGCTGGAGTGTGAAAGGTTTTCTTGAGCCACGCTCTCCAGGCTGCCTCGCAGGCGGGGTTGTAGCAGATCCGGGGGACGTTGAATTCCAACTCATTGCCCAGTTGCCAGCCAATGACGGTGGGGTGGTCTTTGAATTCCCTGGCGAGGGCGAGGATGTAGTTGCGAAGCGTCTGGCGATAGAGCGAGTGGTTTAAACACGGGGCATGGCGCGCCATGGGATGCGCTTTGACGCCGGGATGCAGTTGAACCAGGATCTCAGGACTGCCGGCGGCGAGCCATTGCGGAGGAATGTACGAGCCCGTTCCGAGGAAGGCCTTCATCTTTCGCTTTTCGAGGTCGTCGAGGAAGCTATGGACCCAACCGAAGTCGAAGTTGCCCTGCGCGGTCTCGATGTTGCCCCAGGAGGACTCGGTGACGCGCACACAGGTGATATGCGCGCGCTCAAAGTGGTCAAGCATTGAGTTCCACTCGTCGCGCGTTTGCAGCTCAGGATAGACGCTGGCGCCGAAAAGGAACTTGGAAATCTTCATTTGCGATTTTGTGACTACGGCCGTCGAGTCCTGGTCGAGCTGGCCAACTTCGCCGGCAGCGGAGGCCGGCGCCATGGAAAGAAGAGCTTCTCCGATCACGAGGGTCCCGCTGCCGCTCAGGAACTGCCTCCGGGACAAGTCGCCGTTTATCGTCATCGCATTCCTCCCGCACAAGCTCGAATACCGGTCAAGACGTTTTTGCTGCTATGGGGTAGTGGCCATATTTATGGACAGTCTGGTACATGCGCAGCGCATTCTCGGCGGGGATCAGATCGTGAACCTCGCTGGATGAGCCGATGAGGATTCCCCCCTGCGGGCCGATTCTTTCGACCAGTTCGAGTGTTTCGCGCTCTACGTCTTGAAGGGTCCCGAAAGGAAGAGTCACCTCGCAGCAGACGTTGCCGAACAGCAGCGTCTGCGGATATTTCTCGCGGATGGCGAAGATGTCGTTGCAGCCGTTCCGCTCAATGGGGTTGAAGCCATCGGCGCCGAATTCGTCCACAACGATGGGCAGAATTTTCTCGGCCCTGCCGTCGGTGTGGTAGAGGAACTTGAATCCTTTATCGCGGATTGGCCTGGCAATCTTCTGCCAGATGGGCAGCGCTTTTTTGCGGATGAATTGAGGGCTGAAGATGGGGCCGGAACTGCCCGCGACATCCTCGCCCATGAACATCAAAGGCGCCGAAGGGTTCTCTGCAAACACCTCGGCGATGTACTGGGAGAAGGCCCCGCAAACCTCCATCAGGCGGTCAACCAGTTCGGGGGCATCGTAGATGGCCTCGCAGAATAGCGTCATGTCGGCGTAACTAAAGGCGTCAGTAACCGGGCCTTCAATCGCGCCGATGAACACGACGTCGAAGGAATCGTAGATCTCTTTGATCTCGCGGATCACCGGTTTGAACCATTCCTCGACCTCGGACTTTTTGGGCATAGCCGGCATATTCTTTTCGAGGCCCTTCAAGTCATCGAAGGGACGTTTGGAGATCCATGCAGTGCCGCCGGTTTCAGAGACCTCCCAGGAGTTTGGATCAACCCCGAAGAACCGAATCCAGTTCTGAATCTTGCCCCACATCCAGTGGTGGTCGGGGTCATAAATGCCCCGGGTGACGTCAAGGCCGATGTTGCTGGCCATGCGGGCGTTGCGCTCGATCAGGCTCCCCGATCCTCCATAGGTTTCGAACAACTCGCGGTGGTCCACGATGTCATACGTCATGAGCCGGTCGGGAGTCTTCCAATTGATGGTGAGTTCAAATCGCTCGCGATTCGTCATAGTGTCATTCCAGAGATTCCGTTTGACCCTGTGACCAAGGCCGCCAGGAGGCGTTGCTGACATGGGCCTTGCTTCATGGCTGTTTTGAATCCTTCCCGCTAAGAAGCTCGTCAAGATAGCCGGCCTGGAGTTCGGCGGGGGGATCGAAATCGCGGGAGGCGGCATAGCGCAGCAGGCTGGAGCGCAACTGTCGCGCCGCCAGGCGCGTATCGAGGGAATTGATGAGATCGAAGCTGGTTGCCAGCAGCTTTCCGCGGCCCACGCGGGCTTCAAAGACAGCGCCCAGGGGAAAGCTGCGCGCGGCATCGTCAATCACCTGCACGGGCGGCTTGAGACCGGCAGGTGCGCCGGTGAGCACAAAGGCACGCGAGCCGCGCATCAGGTCCCACCACTGCCAGTCAGCATATGCGGCGGTAGGAAACTCTTTGAGCGCCGGATGCGAGGGCTGGCAGAGGACGCCCATGGTCTCATGGCGCTCAGGGAACCATGCATTGGCCCAGAAGGCAGTGGTGAACACTGTGGGCGTGGTGCGGGCCGGTTGCCGCGGGTCGAGCAACAGGACCACCGTGCGGCCCGCGGCCAGTTGCTTGCGCGTTGCGTCGTCCCAGCGGGTTGCAATTACGATTTTCGAGGGCGGCGGAGGAAGCTTCTCCGGATACAGCCAGAGATCCCAATCGTTGACGAAAGCGCCGGCCGTTACCTGGATGGAGTAACGCGCAGGCGCCGGATAGTTTTTCAGGTCAAGGCGAATGGCGCCGAGAGCGGTGAGGCCGCCGGTGGAGACTTTGGCCGGCGGCAATTGCCCGGAAGCCACAGTGCGGCCAGCAGCGTTTCGCAACTCCCATGAAGCCTGCAAGCGATCGAGATCGGCCGGGCCATAGTGGGCGATCTCAACCGGGGCCTGCAGCGTTTCGTTCGTCGCAAAGATACGCTTCTTCAAGCGCAGCAGAGGAACGGTTGGACCGGCAAACCGGCGGAACGCCTCAGGGGTGATGAGGCCTTTGGATTCGCCGAGCGCATCGAGGACGCCATCGATCGCCGGTCCGAATCCGGGCCAATCGGTAAGGCCCAGCAACTGGAAGCCCGTCAGACCGGGTGTGCGCAGATTGGATTCGATCTCTTCCTTGTAGAGCGCCACCATGAGTGCGCCCGAAGCCTGGCGGAAGGCCTCCGCGTCGCCGAGCGTGCCGTTGCGCTGCAAAGCCTCACGATAGATATCGAGATAGCGTGGTTGCAGAGGGCCGGTGTACTCGCGGGCTTCGGCCAGATTGGGGAAGACCGTCCATTGCCCCAGCTCGTGGGCGACGATGGGCCGGTCGAGCTTCTCGATGTATTGCCGGTAGTCAAAGGCGGTGTCAGGAGGATACAGTTCAAACCGCGGGTCGCCGCGGAGGTTCTTCCACTCAGGCCCTGCCGTGACGAAGTAATTGTCGGGGCGCCTGATGTTGTCAGGCGCCGATGTGCTGGTGTAGAGATGGCGCGGGTCGTCTTGCTGTAAACCGCGAACCAAATTGCCCAGGAACGGATCTTGTCCGGAGCCTTCTTCATTGCCCATGCTCATCAACGCGAAGGATGGATGGTTGCCATAGGTATCGACGATTCGGCGCGCTTCAGTACCGATGAACTGCGTGCGCTTGTCGTCGGCCGAGACACGGCCATCGCCGATCCACATGGGGTTTTCAACCTGGATTGTCATGCCGAGTTCGTCGGCGGCAGTAAAGGCGGCATCTGGCGGACACCAGGAGTGGAAGCGAATGTGATTGAATCCGTAATCCTTGTAGGTCTGGAAGCGCGTACGCCAGGCTGGAACGTCAGTGGGAGGATAGCCCTTTAAAGGAAACGAGCCGTTATCGACTGTCCCGCGCAGATGGATCACGCGTCCGTTGAGCATCATCTGCTTGCCGGAGGTGGTGAGGGAGCGCAGCCCAAACGGGATGCGGGCTTCATCGGAGAAGCCCGCGGTCGCAGGGGTAGCCGTCGAACTCAAAGCCACGCTCAATTCTTGAACGACGGGCGTGAACTCGTCCCAGGGCTGGGCAGGACTTGCCAGCGCAAGGTTGCGCTCAATTGTTTCGACCGGCAGGTTGCCGACTTCGACGCCGGAGGAATCTGTTACCGTGCCGGCGGTAAGGGTGAGATGCGCGGCGACCGCATCGCCGGAGGTGTTGCGAATTCTGACCTTGACATGAACCAGGTTGCGCGCCGGATCGGGGTAAGCGGAGACTCGATCGATCCATACAGCATCAGTGGCGTGCAGCTCGATGCGGCCGGCGATGCCGTTCCAATTCCCAGGGCCCTCCTCAGTGATTGCGGACGACCAGCCGATATCGATTTGCGGCCGGTTATCCACGCGAAGGGTCAGCCGATGCGCTCCAGGAGTCAGGCTGCGATTTCCTGATTCGGCTATGTCGTAGATTTGCGGCGTGCTGAGACTGTTTTGAAGGCCCAAGGGGTTGCCGTCGAGCCAGGCTCGCGTCTCCCAGTGTCCACGCTCGAGAAACAACGTAATCCGTTTGCCGCGCCAGGCTTCTGGAATCGTGATCTGCCGCTCGTACCAGGCTGGTCCGACGTATGACCAGGCGTGGGTGAGGTGAAGCAGTTCCCGACCTTCGTTCTTGTTGCCGAAGTGCTGCTCGTCTGTCGAGCCGGGCAGTTGAATGCGGTCATTGGAAGCGCTTGCGGTTTTGAACCACTCCGCAGCAACCCCGGCATCGGCAGGATCAAGGCGCAGGCGCCACTCGCCCGCAACTGAGATGCTTCGCGTCTCCGGCGCGGCGAACAGCAAGGCAGGAAGCGTGCACACTGCCATTGCCCAAACCAGTAACGCTCTCGACATGTAGCCTCCCTTGCTGAAACCACTACCTGGGTCTGTTTTCATTGTGCCTATGAAGTTTGGTGTCAGAGTTCTGACTTGTGAAACAAGCGCACAACCGCGCTGGCCGTAACGGCGCTGCCGGGTGGGCGCTGTTTTATGCAGGGCCGGAGTCCCCTGCGGTCCCATCCAGTTAAACGCCATGGCTTTGGGGCTCAGGCAATCTGGTCCTGCTGAAAGCATTGTGGAGCGAAAGCCGCACCACGTCTTTGAGTTCCGCGCCCGCTTGCAAGGGCATGGGCTCGATTCCTGAAATCTCGTAGAGCCCGTGCAGCCAGGAGGTATTCAATGCCGGTCCGCTATAGCAGGCCACGAGCAGTCCAATCCGGTTCCCGTCGAGGAAGGACCTTGTATGCTGTGTTCCGTTGGAGAGAACTGTAATTCCGTTACCCGCGGAGTCATTCAAGCTGGCGGACAAAATGTTGCGGCGCGTAGCGCGAAAGTCCCTGGTGCCGAGGGCGTTGGCATCCATGAACCAGGGCCAGGTTGGCTTCAGGCGGTAGGCTACTTCCATCCAGCTGCCGGCCTTGCTCACCAGGGCAGGATCGGGCAGCGCTTTGGCCGTCCCTTCAGGCCGGCCGACGTGGTCTTCAGGATAAACGGACCATTGTGCTTTGCGCTTCCAGGTGAGAGTGTCACACGACCTGGCAGCGTAGAAAACCATCCCGATCTGGCGAGCCGCGATTTTCTCGGCTGCGGTGTAGGTAAATCGATAGCTGACCGTGGCCTCGCCGTTGCCCTCGATGCGGAGGGTATAGCCTCCGGCGGCCTGCTTGTATTGACCGGCGACAACGATCTCAACTGCGCCGGCACTTTGGAAGGCCGACACCGAGGTGGCTTTCCAATCGCCGCACAACGTGTTGAGGACGTCGAACGACTGAGGGCGCGGATCAGGGAAGCCGGGCGTCATGGGGTAGTCGATTGTGGGCAGCACCATGAGCACCGGACCACCGACCAGCACGGGCTGGCCTTTGCGCGCCGCTTTGACAATTTGCCCGGTCTGGCGGCTGATGAGCCACTCGAATCCCTCGCCCTTCACGGTGATGGACTCTTCAGTCTGCACAAACTCAGCCTTCTTCGAGCCCGTGTACTTTGCGGCGATGGCCGGCTCGGCAGGCGCGCCGATGGGCAGCCTGTACGCATCGACCAGCCGGCCGTTGCGCAGGAACTTCAGCGAGAGAGACTTGCCATTGAGGTTGCCGGCGCTGGGGCGAATGGAGATTGTTCCTTTGGAATGCGGAGGAACGTCCGCTTCGGCGGCGCCGGACTCATCCCCAAGCGACCACTCAATATGGACCTCACTGAGGTTTGTGAAGTCATAGCGGTTTTCAATGGGCACTTGAATAGGTTGACCGGCGGCGGGCAACGGTAGCGGCGCGTCAGCGACTTTGACAGGCGAATGGATCTTTCTGACGTGATATAGATCCGGCTTGGCGCGACGCCAGGGGTCAACAAATCCCCAGTCTCCGTTTCCGCTTACCTGGCCGGAGGAATGAAGGTACTGGTCATCGTTCAGATTGAAGGCCTGCGCGCCGAAGATCGATTTTGTCTCCCACAGTTTTTCCCAGAAGACGGCGTATTCGCGTCCCCAGTCGTCGCGCAGGCCCGGGTCGCACAGCAGTTCGGGAACGTTGGCGAACTGCACAGAGACCGACTGGTCAAAGACGACTGGGCGCTTTGACTGCGCCGCATGCTCGAACTGTGCCTTGCTGGGGTAGTGCCAGCTTCCAAAATCGTAGGCCGACTCCGCTCGATCCAGCCCGATCTCTTCCGCGCCACTGCCGGGGTCGTAAGCGACGTGTACCGGGCGCGCTGGATCGACTGCCCGCGTGACCGTCAGCACCTCACGGAAGTTCCTGCCCACTTCGGATTCGTCGGTGAGCATCCAGGTGATTGCGCTTGGGTGGCTGCGATCGCGCTCGATCATCTCCAGCACAGGCTGAAGGACGAATTGCAAGGCCTTCGGATCGTCATATCCGTTGAAGCCGCTTCTTCCAGGCTGCCAGCAGGTGCCTGGTTCATCCATGACGTAGATGCCGGCCTCATCGCACAGGTTCAGCACCTCCTCGTCAGGAAGAAAGGCGCAGGTATAGGTGTTGTTGCAATTGGCGTAGAGCAGCCATTCGATGTCCTGCTTATGGGTTTGCAGCGAAACGGTGCGCCCAGTCAGGGGATCGGTGTCCATGCGGGACATGCCGCGCAAGCGCAGCGGGCGGCCGTTCAACAGGACTTGATCTGCTTTGACTTCAACCTGGCGGAAGCCGAAGCGCCTCTGGGTGGTGTAGCTATGGCCAGCAGCCTTGAATTCGCAGGTGAGAACGTACAGGTTCGGGTGCTCGGCATCCCACTTCCTGGGCGCTTCAATGGGGATCGCTATCTCCTGTGAAACGACCTCGGCAATGGACAACGCCGGCAGTTTCACAACGGACGGAGTCAGGGCGACGGGTCTTCCAGAGGGGCCGTATTCGCGGAGCGAGAGCGTGAGTTCAGCATCCTTGATAGACGGCGTGGGCGCGAAGGGACTATTGGGGAGGGGCTCCCGGGTGGGGGTCTCATTTGTAACGTCGAGGGCCACGAGCAGCGTGGCGTTCTTATACTCGCGGTCGAAGGTGGTGCCCACATGAAGCGAAGAGATGTTCACCGGCGGAAGGGCAAAGAGAGAAACCTTGCGGATGATGCCACCCATTGGATGGCCCGCCATTTCAAGGCCGACGGTCAACGCGTCAGACAAGGTGTCGCTGGTGACGGCCAGTGCGAGCAGGTTGTCTTTTCCGGGGAGGATGGCCTTGGTGACATCGAGTTCGAAGGGCGTAAAGGCGCCCAGATGCGCGCCGACGGGGCTTGCGTTCAACCACACCTCGGCCTTGCTATAGACCGCATCAAAGCGGAGCTTGACCTGGTGGCCGGCCCAATCGGCGGGGGCCTGAAAGCGTAAGCGGTATCCCGCGGCCTGGCGCGCTTTGACGTTGAAGCCCTGCATGGCCCACTCGCCGGGGACCTTGATTTCTGCCCAGCCTTGGTCGGATGCGCCATTCCAGAAATCCGGCGCCGGGGCAGGATTGAAGCGCCACGTTCCATTGAGGTCAAGGCGCGGCTGTGCCACGTGGGCGAACGATTCGGGAAGCGGAGAGAGGCGCGGCACCAGGTCAACGGGATTGTTGTCTTTCACGAATCCGGTAACATCCTTGGCGAGAGGGGCAGTTCGCTCTTGCGCCAAGACAACTCCGGATGCGCCCAACATGCCGAGAAACGCACGCCGAGACACGGACCAATGAGATCCGCATGTATTCGAGGCTGCGCGAATGAGAAGGTTCCTGCTTCTGTTGTTCATTTGGCCCGCCCTCCCGAACCGAAGACTCGTCAATGCGCCACAGGGTTGCGGCGTGAAGGAATCTCAGGCCAGCAGCGCCTGAAGGGTTGTTTGACAAAGGAAATTCGCGACCATCAAACAAGAAGGCCGCGGTGGCGCGGGAGCCCTGGATGGGCTCCCGCGCCGCACAACGGCCTTCAGTTAAGCAGCGTTAGAAGTACAGCTTCATGCCGATCTGCATGATGCGGGCATCGTTGGCGCCGGTGATGACGCCGAACGAGCTGGAAGGCGTAGCGCCGCCACCGTAATCGGTGCCCGGGTTATACAGGTTTACATGGTTGAAGGCATTGAACATCTCCCAACGGAACTGGAAATACTTCGATTCGTTGTACTTGATGTCCTTGAAGAAGGAGAGGTCGAAGTTGACCATTCCCGGTCCGATGATGGTTTGTGCGTGCGAATTTCCGTACCGTGTGTAAGGCGGGTTGACGAAGGCGGCGGTGTTGAACCAATGATCCCGCGTGTGGATTCCGCTTCCGCTGTTAGGATTCTGGCCGGCAACGGCGTCAGGATAGTTGCCCGCGCGGCCGCCCATGTCGTTGTTGACGTCGGACCCTGCTGAGATGAAGCTTCCGGATTGCCAGGTGGTGATGCCGTCAAACTGCCATCCGCCGACGATCTGGTTTGCGATTCCCTTGGCATTGCCCATGAAGAGCTTGCCATGGCCAAAGGGCAGCGCATAGATGTAGTTAAACACCGCATGCTGCGCCATCTGGAAGGGGCCGTAGTTGAGCTTGAGGTTCTTGATGTCGAAGAGTTCGGCTTCGTCCTGCTGGGCCACTTCAAGGTCCTTCGCCCAGCTATAAGCCGCGGTGAATCCGAGGCCGTTGGCGAAGCGCCGTTCCAAGTGGACGTTCAGAGCATCGAAGTTCGAGTAGCCTTCGAAGGTGTTGCCGCAGATGTAGCCCAGTGTCGGGTAAGGCACACGGGTCTGCACATTGGCGGTGGATGGGTCGCTGGGATTGTAAGGTGTGGTTGCCAGGTTGGTGTCGTAGCGGATGGGCAGGCTGAAGCCGTGCGTACCCACATAGCCGACCTGCAATACGAACGCGCCGGGCAGCTCATGCTGAATGTTGAAGTTCCACTCGGCGTACTTCGGGACCTTTTTCTCGACCGAGTCGTTGAGGGCAACAGGAACCAGGTTGACACCCGCGCAGCAGGTAGTGACCGGGGCGGAGAACAGGAGGTAAGGAGCAGGATCACTGGATCCGCTCGGAACCACGATGTCAGAGCCCGGGATCTGGAACGCAGGCAGGTTCTGCGCAGTTGCGTCGATTGAGTTGTAATCGAAGTTCTCGTTCACATACGGAGGCTGGAAGTGCTGCTGAGCATATTCCCAGGCACGGGCGCCGCCGCTGGTGATGGAGAAGCCGCCGCGGATAACGGTCTTGGGCAGCCACTTGGGGCTGTAGGCCATTCCGAGGCGGGGCAGGAAGTTGGTTTTCTGTGCGGGATAGATGCGGTCCGGCATGGTTTTGCCCGCATAGAGCATGGTCTGGGTTGCCGTATCGAAGTTGACAAACTGGTTGTTGACTTCGCGGGCATTCTGAAGGAGTTCCCAACGGACGCCGAGGTTGAGGGTCAGTTCAGGAGTGATTCTCCAGTCGTCCTGGCCGAAGCCGGAAACGCTCGCCCACTGAAGGTTGTAGGGATAGTCACCAGCGCCTTTCAGGGCGGCGTGGGCATAGTTAGGAACGCCCAACAGGAGATCGGCCATCGGATTGCCGGTGCCCGGGACGGCCACAGTTCCACCAGAGGTGTAGCCGGTGGTGTAGAAGCCGTTGAAGTCGAACTCGCCATTTTGGGTGGCCCAGCCAAGATCGCCGTAGGTGATGTTACGGAAGTCTCCGCCCACCTTGAGGATGTGGTGGCCGCGGGTGATCATGACCAAGTCAGCGATCTGGGTGTTGATGTTGGTGTCGCCGGTAGGCTGCCATGCGCCGGGGCCGGTAGAAGCAAAGCCGGAGACGGCAACTTGCGGAATGCCCATGGCAAAAGCGTCGGGGCTGATGTTGTTGATGCCAAAGACTGTTCCCGACAGGTTGGTGGCCGAGATTTGGCTCTGGCCTTCATAGATCTGCTGGTGGGCATAGCCAAAGTGGACGTTGTTGACGATATTGGGGCTGAAGGTGTGGGCCCACTCCGCGCCCACGATGGGGTAGCCTTTGCGCCAGATGGACATGCCGGTATAGGGATTCACGCCGGGAGCGTCGTCAGCGAATTTGTTGATGGAGACGAAGCCATCGATGTGGTCTTTCTGGCTGAGGTAATAGTCAATGCGCGCCAGACCCTGGTCGTTTTGGACGGACTCATTGGTGACGGCCGACAGGTTGTAGCCGGGTCCGGGAGTTCCGGACGGGGCAACGAAATAGGTGGCAATCTGCTTGGCGAAGTTGCCGATGCGGGCGGGATCGATCTTGTTCAAGACGCCGCCGAACTGGAACTGTGTGCCGGTGAGCGGATCAATGGCGACCGCGCTCTCGCCTGAAAGATCGCCGCCCAGTTCAGCAGCGGTGGGGTTCAGGATGTTGGAAACGTTGCCCCTGGTGGTGCGGGTGGCTTCGTAGTTCAGGAAGAAGAAGAGCTTTTCCTTCTTGATGGGTCCGCCAAAGCTGCCGCCGAACTGCTGCTGCTTGAGCTGGTTCTTCTTGCCGCTGAAGTTGAATGCATTGTTGGCATCCAAAGCGTCATTGCGGATGAAGTCGAATCCGACGCCATGGAACTGGTTGGTGCCGTTCTTGACGGTTGCGGTAAGAATGGTCTGACCATAGCCGTACTCGGCGGAGAAGGTGTTCTGGAGGAGTTTGAATTCGCCCAGTGCGTCGACGGAGGGGCTGACGCCGTAGGAGCCGCCGCGCTCGATGCGGATTTCAACGCCGTCAAACAGATAGCTGTTGCTGAACAGACGGCTGCCTTCGCTGATGATCTGGTTGCCGGCCGAGTCGCCGTTGTTATTCGGTGAGTTGAGATAAACATCGTTGGCGAGTGCGGCGAGCTGCACAAACTGGCGGCCGTTGAGGGGCAGATCGACGACCTGCTGGTTCTCAATGACTTCGCCTACGTCGGCGGTGTCAGTGTTCAGGGTGGCCAAGGTCTCAGTGACGACGACGTTTTGGCTTACCTGGCCGAGTTCCAGGGCAATGTCATACCGAAGGGTCTGGTTGACCTGGAGTTGGATGTTCTGAAGATCGACGGATTTGAAGTTCTGCATCTCCGCGTGGATGGTGTATGCACCCGGGAAAAGGGTGTTGAAAGAATAGGCGCCCACACCGTTTGTCGTCTCAGTGGTTTTCACCGAAGTTCCGACGTTGGTGACGGTGATTTTGGCTCCTACGATCACGGCGCCGCTGGCGTCGCGCGCCGTACCCACGATGCTGCCGTAGGTAGTTTGCGCGATGGAGCGTGTAAGCATGCCGGAGACGAGAAGCAGTGCACAGATCGCAATGATCATGCGCTTTGTTGCAAAGGTACTCATGCGTCCTCCTCAGAATCTGTTCGTGTCGGCAAAAGCGTTCTTGTGCGCACCACTATCGTGACTTCAGCCGGACCTCGATAGACGGAGCCCGGCGGATGCGCACAATTGAGAGGCGCAGCAAGACCTCACGCGGTGTCGATAAAACGCCCACAAAAGTACGTAGCGCACTCGACATCATATGACTGAATTGCTGGAGCGGAATGCTAGGAGAAAACGTTTGCAGTTGTCAAGTGGAATTTGCGAGGGCGGTGCAAGGGTTTTTATTGTCTTCGTAACTTGTTGAAACAATGAGGGAAACTATCGAGGCGGGGTATGCCGGCGGTGCGGGGCTATGGGGCGGTCGCCTGGCGGCAGCGCGCGGGGATGAAGCTGGACTCAAGGAACGATTCAGGCAGATTGCAGCGCGGGCAAAAGGCGCCATTCCTGACGGGTCGCCCGATGAGCGGGAAGGCCGACGAATTTAAGCAACAGGTTGGGAGGCCTGCCTGGATCGAGTTCCGAGCACGGTCTGGATATCGCCAGCCGCATGGCGAATGATGACGATGGTGGCCGCGCGGGCGGCCTGGGGATCACGCCGGCTGATGGCTTCAACGAGGCCGTAATGAAGGGGCAGATCTTTTGCGCACCCACCGGGCACCTGGATGGAGACATCCCGGCCGATGCGGAGAGCCTTGCCGATGGACTGGATCATTTTGTTCAGGATATCGTTGCCGCAGCCCCTAATGATCTCGTTGTGGATGGCAAGGTCAGCCTGGATGTAAGCCTCCGGGTCATCGAGATGCTCTTCCATCTGGGCGAACAAGGCCTTGATGCGAGCGATTGTGGCTTCGTCACCGCGCTCGGCAGTGAGAGCGGCAGCCGCGGGTTCGAGAAACTCCCGGACTTCGCTCATGTTGCGGAGGAAGGCCTCGTCCGCGCCAAATTCGCATTGCCAATTGAGCACATCCGGATCGAGATGGTTCCAGCCTGCACGGTCACGGGATCTCATGCCCTGCCCGTGGCCAACCTCCACGAGTCCCTTGGCCTCGAGGACCTTGACGGCTTCCCGCAGCACGGTGCGGCTCACGCCGAGCATGCGGCATAGCTCCGGTTCAGCGGGAAAGTCGATGCGCTCAGAGCCGGCACGCACAATCTCTCGAGCCAACCCATTGGCTACCTGAACAAACAGCTTGTCACCGCGGATGGGGCGCTTTGTGTCCTCCGCATTCAGGTCTTGAAGCCCCCTCTCCAACGATTCCAATTGCAAGCTCATAGACCGGATGCTACCATCTCCAGTCGTCATATGACTCAGCATTTTTCATTGGCCAAAAGGCGCTTTGAAGCCACAACCAGCCGTCTCATGGGTTGAAATGAGGCCGGGTGGGCCCGGCAAACGCCGAGGCCGTGAGGGGTGGCTGCCACACCGGGCGGCACCGGGGTCGCCGCGCATAAGGAAGACCATGATGAAAATCCACCGTATTTTTCTCGCCGTTCTCTTCCCTTCTCTTCTTGTCATCTGCGCTTCACGTTCAGGGGCACAGGCTCAAACTTCCGCGGGATTCTCTCTTGTGGCGGTGGACGACTGCGGCAATCCGGCCCAGGAGGGTCATCTGGTGGAGGGGCGTGACGGAGAGGTGCCTGCATTCCTCGCGCCGAAGGCGAGCGCTGAGGAGAGGAGCATCTCCGGGGGAGCGAAGGTGGTGTACCGCTACGCCGGTGTGGCGGCCGGCGCACGCTACAAGCTGCGCGTGGTGACCCTTGGCGACCACGCCGGGCAGGCCGCAAAGCTGAGCGCGGGCGGGATTGAGCTTGAGGCGCGCATCGAAGAGCCGGAGCACCAGGCTGCCAGTCGTGAGATCGATATCCCGGCCGCAGCCATCGAGAACGGTGTGCTGGAATTGAGGTTCGAAGCTGCCGGGCAAGGGGATATCGCGGTGAGCCTGATTGAGCTCTGGTCCACCGCCCCGGAGCTTGCGAACAACCTGAATCTCCAGGCCGGCGGGGATAGCCAGGGGGCAGTCACCGGGGTCGTGACGGACTGGCTGAACCGCCCGGCGCCGCGGACCTTGATTGTTGCCGGCGCCCCTGGCAGCGCGGAGATTCGCGGAGCGGCGGACGCGGCGGGCCACTTCTCGATCCGGGCGCCCTTGGCGTGGGGCTCAGCAGAGCCGCGGCTGGTTAACGTGCGAGCGGCGCGGGGAAAGAACTCGGCGTCAGCGACACTCAACTCGCTTGAGGTTTTCGCTCCCGACATTCACTTGACGCCACGGCCGTCAACGGTTCAAGGAACGGACACGCTGAAGGTGGATCTGGGCGGAACGTGGAAGTTCGCCGTTCAGCCGGCCCCGCGGTTCTGGGAACCGGGGACCGTGGGGGCGGCTTCAACAAGCACGATTCAAGTGCCGGGCGAATGGGCGATGCAGGGGTTTACCGTTCCCAAGGGCGGCGCCGCCGGATACTGGCGAACGGTTGAGATTCCCCGCGATTGGCAGGCGAAGCGCATCAAGCTGAAGTGCGATGCCGCGTTCAGCCTAGCCGAGGTGTGGGTGAACGGCAAGAAGGCCGGGCAGTACGAAGGCGGCTTTACGCCATTCGAGTTCGACATCACGGACGAGGTGGAAGCCGGCAAGAGTGCCGTGATTGCCCTGCGCCTGCAGCAGGACACAATGGCCGCGGACCTTTCGTCGATGATCAACTACGCGCAGCACGATTTAGGCGGCATCACGCGGAAGATCTATCTGTTTGCCGTGCCCGCGGTGAATCTGTATCGCCTGCATGCGGAGACGCGATTCGACAGCAGCTTCACGGATGCCACTCTGCACCTGACGCTGGGAGTGGCGAATCAATCGCAGTCTGCCGCTGAAGGAGCGGAGTTGCGGCTGCGCCTGACCGATCCTGAAGGCAAGCCGGTCGCCTTGCATTCGGACGCGCTGCGCCTGCCGGCATTGCGTGCCGGCGAGGACCGGGTGCAGACGGTGGATATTCCCGTGGCCCAGCCTCGGCATTGGGAGAACGAGCATCCGTGGCTTTATCACTTGACCGCCGAACTGGTTGCCAATGGCGCCGTGCTTGAGACCGCCGAACGGCACATCGGGTTCAGGCAAATCGAGATCCGTGGGAATCAACTGATCCTGAATGGGCAACCCATCAAACTGCACGGGGTTGAAAGGCATGAGACCAACCCGGCGCGTGGCCGTTCGCTGGAAGCAGGAATGTGGCTCCAGGACGCGAAGCTCTTGCATGAAGCGAATATGAACTACGTTTTCACCTCTCACTACCCCGTGCCGGAGGAGTTTCTGGATGCGTGTGACGAGGTGGGTTTGCTGGTGACCGAGGAGATGCCGTCAGTGTGGGTGGGCTGGCAGAACGGAACAGGGGATGCGCCCAAGGGCAGCACCGATCCGCGCTATTACCAGACCATGGCGACGATCGACGCAACAGCGATCGAGAAGGACCGCAGCCATCCTTCGATTGTTTTTTGGCAGACCTGCGACGAGTGCATCTGGGGCAGAAACTACGCCAGCCTGATGGCGTTGTTCGCGGCGAAGGACTCGAGCCGGCCGGTGAACTTCTCGTATGAATCGGGCACCAGCAAGTTCTTCTCGCAGCACTACCCGTCGATTGACGAAGCCCGCAAAGCGCAGGCGGACAGCGGGAAGCCGATTATCTACGATCAGTACTGCCACATCAATAATTACAATCGCCGCGAGCACTTTACCGATCCCGGGTTGCGCGACTACTACGGCAAAGCCATTGCCCCCATGTGGGATGCGATGTATGCCAACCCCGGGATCGCCGGCGGGGCCATCTGGGAGTGGAGCGACGACGTTTTTCAGCTTCCCCCTTCAGGCCACGAGCGCGACCGGTTCCAGGGCTATCTTGATCCGCAGAATGGGCGCTGGCTGGTGGGTTACGGGCCGTGGGGAGTGGTGGATTCGTGGCTGCGCAAGAAGCCGGAGTTCTGGAACGTCAAGAAGGCGTACTCGCCAATCAGGATTCGCGAGCACGAGGCCATCGCCCTGGATGCCGGCGGGCAGTTGCGGATTCCGGTTGAGAATCGATACTTCTTCACCAATCTGAATGAGTTGAAGATCGACTGGGTTTACGGCGCGTCGCAGGGAACCGCCACGGCCAACGTGCCGGCCCAGTCACGGGGCGTCATCGAGATCCCCTTGCCGGAAGGGGCTGCGGGGAATCCCGAACTCACGCTCAAGTTTTTCAACCGGGGAGAGCTGGTAGACGCCTACATCCTGCCGGTTGGAAAGGGGCTCGCGGCTGCAGAAGCGGCAGGCAACGCGCCGTCCGGCACCGCGCCGCGTCTTGAGCGAGGCGAAAGCTCCTTCATGGTGCGCACGCAGGGCTCCTACTGGGAGTTTGATCGCAAGAGCGGATTGCTGATGGCGGGTGGAGACTCAACGCGGCCAGCCTCTGTGGTGGGCGGGCCGTATCTCGCCATCACGCCGCTTGAGCTTGCCGGGTTCGGGCAGATCTCCGGGCCCAATGTCGCCTTGGAGCCGCCGGTGATGAACTGGAACGCATCGAGCGTTGAGGCGAAACTGGAAGACGGCTCTGTCGTGATCCGAGCCAGCGGCAGCTACCCGGAGTACTCCGGGAGCTACACGGCCCGGATCGACGGTTCCGGCCATCTGACGGTTGACTACCGCTTCGAGTTCAACGGAACCGAAGCGCGCGTGCGCGAGATTGGCCTGATGTTCGATGCGCCCGCTACAGCCAACGTCCTCAATTGGAAGCATCAGACCCAGTGGAGTTGGTACCCCGATGGCCACATCGGCCGGCCCGAGGGCAGCGCGCCCGCCTTCCGCGACGCTGCCGCCTGGCCGCAGGCCGTTTGGGGGCAGACGCCTCTGTGGCCGTGGGAACTCGACTCGACCGCCGAAGGAACCAACGATTTCCGCAGTTCGAAGTTCAATATCCTCTGGGCATCGCTGACGAACGCGCAAGGGCAGGGCCTGCGCGTGGACTCCGATGGGCGCCAGAGCGTACGCGCCTGGGTTGATCGCGACACCGTGAAGCTTCTGGTCTCCGACTTTGCCAATGGAGGCAGCGAGGTGTTTCTGCGCGACACGCACTGGAGCAACGAGCAGAAGACTCTGCACAAGGGCGATGTGATCTCGGGAAGCGTTCGGCTGACAATCGACGGCGAGCTACGGTAAGCTCACGCTGCACGAGCGCGGTTACGGAAGCGATTCTCTGCCACCCCCTGCGACGTTGCGCCGGTGACGAGGGCCACCGGCGCGACTTTCCCTTACGCCTCCTCCGGCAAGTCTGTAAGGCGCACCTTTACCACCTGCGTGGTGACGGCCGGACCTTCGCTGGGGCCCGTGTAGTTGCCCCAGGTGAGATCGGGATAGAAGCAGAAGTTATAGAGGCTGAAGGTGACCTGTCCGTTGGGCAGCACGCCGGCGCGGGCCGCGATCTGGGCGTCGCCTTCCGCACGGAGGCGAACGTTTCCGCCGGCCAGGATGCAGGAGGCCCACCAGATGTTCTCCTTCATTGAGCGGAAGTCATTCGACGCGCCTGGCCCGCGGCCTTGCTTGCCGTAGAGAAAGAAGTCGCTCACGTCTTCGGCCCAGGGCCACTCCGGTTTGGCCCCGTACTTGAGTTCGGCATGGGCGGGCAGTTTGAAGGCGACACCGTGGGGCCGACCGATGTGGTCCTCGGGATAAACAGACCACAGGGATGAGCGGTTCCACGCCAGCTTCTCGACAGTCTGCGGCAGCAGGTAGGCGATGCCGACCTGCCCCTTTTGCTGTCTTTCTTCGCGAAGCCGGTACACGGTGGTGATCAGGCCGGCTCCGTCAATCGTGATTTCAAAGTCGACCGGATAGCTCTCGATCCCCTCGGCATCCTTGAACTCGCCCGAGGTCGATATCCACGCCCCCTCTGCGTCAGCGACGGCTTCAAACTTGCGCAGCAGCCAGTTTTCCGAGAGGGGCCCCATACCCAGGTCAACGTACGGCCCGCCGGCAATCACCGGTTGGTTGTCAAAGCGCGCCTCGGAGATCAGTCCGGTCGCCTCATTGATGGTGACAGAAAAGCGCGGCCCGGTAACGACGACGCGACCGCCGGTCTTCTCGAGCTTGACCGGGGCCGGCTTTGGCGCGGCAATCGACGGCTTCGTCGTGCCAATGGGCAGCTTGAACCGATCGATGACTTGATTGGGCGCTATGCCACCGGAAACAAAATCCAACTGCACCGTGTCGCCGGCCTTCCAAGGCTGCGCGGGAATCTCAAGATACCCCGATTGATGCGGCGGCAGGTCGACCACAAGTTTCTGGTTCACCAGCGAGCCGCAGGTGCAGCGGATCTCAATCTCATTCAGGTTGGTGTGATCGAAGGCGTTGCGAATGGGAATGAGCAGCGGTTCTCCATCTTTTGGAGCCGCGATGGGCTGATCGCAGATGCGAATCGGCGAGTACGCTTTTTTGGTCTCCCAGTATTCCGGCTTCTCCCGTCTCCATCCGTCAATCACGCCCCAGGGGCCATAGCCCGCGGGCCCATCGGGCAACAGGAAGATCTCATCGATGCCGGCCCAGATGGAACCGCCCAGGCAGCCGTCGGACGAGACGAACTTGTCGCCGAATTGCTTGATGCTCTGCCCCCAGAAGGCGCGAACGCCCGGGTCGCGCCGCAGCGTTCCCAGGTTGTAGCACGAGACGTGCGCAAACTCATCGTTCAAAGCGGGGTTGGTGGCGCTGCTCAAGTCAGAGTTGACGCCGGCATAGTGCTTGCTATAGATCTCCACGGGCAGCGGCAGCGGGGCCTCGTCAGGATAGCTGAAGATGGTGGGCCGGCTTGGGTCGTGGCTGGTGACGAACCGGCGCTCCTGGGCAAAGTTGCTTCCCCAATGGCTCTCGTTGCCGAGCGACCAGAACAAGACGGATGCATGGTCGCGGTCGCGGCTGATCATCTCAGCAAACTGGCTCATAAAGCGCGCGGTGAACTCGGGGTCGGAGGATGGGCCCTTCTCCACATTCGACCAGCACACCGCTGTCTCTTCTTCCAGGTAAATGCCATGGCGGTCGCAGGCATCGAGGAAATGTTCAGAGGGCGGATAGTGGGAGGTGCGGACAAAATTGATGTTCCCCTCGCGCAGGATCTTCGCATCCATCTCGTCGAACTCGGGCGGAACCGCCCGCCCGTAGACCGGATGAATACTATGACGGCAGACGCCGCGCAGTTTCACGGGGTTTCCGTTCACCAGCAGTTGGTTGCCCTCGCGCTGAACGGTGCGGAAGCCGATGCGCCGCCGAACAGACTGCGCAACCGCGTTGCCGATCAGGAGCGAAACCTCAAGCGTGTAGGTGTTGGGGTGTTCGCCATCCCAACGCCTGGGGGCGGGCACCACAATGTCAGCATTTGCGGATTGGCTGTGGGCGGCGAAGGGAATCGTGCCTGGCTTCAGGGACAGTGCTTGTCCGGAGTCGTCGGTCACCTTGACTTCAAGCCGGCCTGGGACAACGTTTGCTGACGACAAATCGGCGACGAGACGAATGCGGCCGTCCTGGTACTTGTCGTCCAAGCCCACGGTTACGGAAAGGGAGCGGAGATAGTCGCGCCCCACCGCGAAGAGGCGCACGTCGCGCAGGATTCCGCCGATCAGATGCTTGGCATAGTAGCTTTCCTGCGAGATGTCGTCGCTGCGATCGGTCACGCCCACCACGAGATCTGCGTCCTGACCCGGCTTCACGTGGTCGGTGATCTCGCAATCCCACCCGGTGAAGCCGCCGAAGTGGTCGCGCAGGTAGATTCCGTTCACCCACACGCGGGCATAGCTGTAGACGCCATCGAAGCGGAGAAAGATTCTCTGGTTGGCAAAGTCGGCGGGAATCCGGATCGTTCGCCGGCACGGATATTCACGATTCGGCACAATTGAAAATCCCTGCGTCGCGAATTCGTTGGGGACGGTCATCTTCGCCCAGGAAGAATCGAGCGGCGACTTCCAGAACTCCGCCGGGGGATCCATGTTCACGCGCCACTCGCCGGCCAGGTTGACGACCGGCTGGCGCACACCGGCCACCGACGCAGGCACCGGCACCAGGGCCTGAACCGAGGCATCCGCGGAGGCTTCGCCATTCAGAACGCCTGCACCGCGCAGAAGTTGGCTCTTGCCCGCCACGCATAATGCACCAAGGGCTTCAACAAAGGTTCGTCTATTCACAAAGAACTCCTCTTGCAGTGCGCACCGAAAAGGCGCGGCACGCGCACAGATCAACTTCTGCTACTCTTCGTAGTTTGGCCAGAGACTAAGCCCCTCTCCACCCTCGTGTCAAGATAAGGGGTTGTGCGCGTGATGGTTTGCGATTGGTAAAGCCGGCGGCGCGGGGGATGCGCGCCAAGGGCCATCCCGGCTTGACAGAGGGCCGTGCAGCCCGCACAATGCGAATTGATTACATTGGTGTTACCTGAAATCTCGCGAACGCCGCGGTCGTTCGTGTGAGGGAAACGGATGCAATGCGAATCACTCAAGTGAAGAGCTGGCTGGTTGAAGGCATCAAGTACAACTGGGTTCTGATCAAGATTTATACGGATGCAGGGATCACCGGCATCGGCGAAGGCACCAACTGGCCGGGGAGCCCGCTGGTTCTTGAAGCGTGCCGGCATGTTGGTGAGACGATTGTCGGAGAAGATCCGACGCGCATCGACTATCTGTGGACGAAGCTCTATCGCGACTTCAACTGGCTGGGCCAGGGCGGCCCGCTGCTGTCTGCCATCAGCGCAATAGACATTGCCCTGTGGGATATCGCGGGCAAGCGCGCCGGGCTGCCGGTTTTTGATTTGCTCGGCGGGGCCTACCGCAAACAGATCAAGCTCTATGCCAACTATTGGTTTCTTGGCGGAAGAGGCACTCCCGCGGATTATGCGGAGCAGGCCGTGACGATGAAGGCCAAGGGCTTCAGCGCATGCAAGATGGACCCGTTTGCGCACACGAGTTACTGGTATGGCGAAGATCTCTCATGCGACCTGGGGCTCACTGAGCCGCAAAAGAAGATGGCGATTGAGCGCCTGGTGGCCGTGCAGAACGCGGTGGGCCCGGATTTTCCGATAGCGGTAGAGACGCATGCCATGCTGAACAGCGCCACGGCGATTGAGATGGCGCAGCGCATTGCCGCGGCGGGCATCAACTGCATGTGGTACGAAGAGCCGGCCGGCCCGGAGTTTCCCGCGGAGATCGCGGCGATTCGCCGCAAGATTACGCTGCCCGTGTGCGTGGGTGAACGGCTGCACTCGCGCTTCATGGCGCGCACGATCCTGGAATTGCAGGCCTCTGACTTTCTGATGCCCGATATCACCCGCTGCGGCGGCATCGGCGAGATGAAGAAGATTGCAACGATGTGCGAGGCTTTCAACGTACCCATCGCGCCGCACAACCCCAACGGTCCTATCTCCACCATCGCCTCGGCCCACGTGATGGCCTCAGTGCCCAACTTCTTCCTGCAGGAGTTTATGGTCACGGATGTGCCGTGGCGCGACCAGGTTCTGGACAAGCCGCTGCCCATTCACAACGGAGTATTCCAGTTGAGCGATGAGCCGGGGTTGGGCTTTGACCTGGTGGAAAGCGAGATGGAGAAGCATCCTGGTGTCACGGTTCGGCGCGCGGGCTTCTATGTGTAAGGCGAACGGCGGCTCGAGGGCGCCGCGAGTCGAAGAGAACGCCAGCACCAATCGCACAGCGATGGAGAAGAGATGAACCCCAGATCCGATCATGAATTATTCAAGGAGATGCGCGCTCATCTCTTTACCGCAATCATCGGCGATGTTCTTGACCTGCACGGCTACCATCATCAATTCCTCATGCCTGAGTGCCGGCCGCTTTCTGCGGCCATGGTGGTGTGTGGGCGCGCCATGACGGTGTATGAGGCCGATGTGAACGAGCCGGTGGATCCGCCTTTTGGCTTGATGCTGAAGGCCCTTGACTCATTGAAGCAGGACGAGGTCTACCTTGCATCGGGCGCTTCTCCTTCGTATGCACTCTGGGGGGAATTGATGAGCACAGCAGCGCGCGTCCGCGGCGCGGCAGGAGCAGTGCTGGCCGGTTACACGCGGGACACGAGTGGGATTCTGGAGATGAACTTTCCCGTCTTTTGCTACGGCAGTTATGCGCAAGACCAGAAAGGCCGCGGGCACGTTGTGGACTTTCGCGTTCCCCTGGAGATTCACGGCGTCAAAGTGAACCCCGGCGACATTGTGTTTGGCGACGTAGACGGCGTTGTGATTCTGCCTCAGGAGGTTGAAGCCGATGTGGTGGCCCACGCGCTGGAGCAGGTGAAGAAAGAGAAGACCGCGAAGACGCTTTTGCTGGGCGGGGCCTCAGCAGAGTCCGTATTCGGCGAGACGGGCGTCCTGTGACGGGATTGAAGTTCAACTGGGTGCGCTTTCACGCGCCCATTCAGGGCCGTGGTTAGCATCCATCCGCGGCAAAGAGGAACGAGGCATTGAGATCATGATCTTCGGTATCGGCTTGGTGATTGCCGCGGCGATTCTGCAGGGAATTTTTCTGCTTCCCATGGCGCGGATGCGCGATTGGAAGTGGGAACACGCCTGGCTCGCCTTTTCGCTCGCCGGCATGCTTGTGTTGAACTGGTTGCTCACGTTTGTGACTCTGCCCCGCCCGACGGTGTTGTATGCGGCCGTTCCCGTGCGGGAGCTTGCCATCCTGGCGGGCTTCGGGCTTGCCTGGGGCGGCGGCGCGGTGTTGTTCGGCCTGGGCATGGACATGCTGGGACTCACACTCGGATATCCGCTCATCATGGGACTCAACGCCAGCGTGGGTACGTTTGTACCGATGTTGTGGCTCTACGGCGGCTCAATGTTTGCCGGCCGGCGGCTTTTGATCACGATTGGAACGCTGGTTGCGATCGCTGGATTTTCAGCCTGTTCGCTGGCCGGCGCACGGCGCGAGGCGGCCGCTCATCAAACGCGAACCGTCACGCATTCCCGATTTGTTCCGGGCCTCATCATTGCTATTGCGTCCGGATTTCTCTCTTGCCTGCCCAACATCGGGCTCACGTTCGGCGCCAACACACTGCGCGCGGCACAGGGCCTGGGCGCTTCGGCGGCATTCGCCAGCAACGCGGTGTGGTTCATCTTTTTCAGCTTTGGCGGGGCGGTGAACCTGGCCTATTGTGTTTGGCTGATGATGCGCAATCACAATGTGCGATCGCTGTTCGCACGGCAACAGGCCGGCAATTGGGGTTGGGGCCTGGCGATGGGCGCCATGTGGATCGGCAGTTTCTATCTCTACGGAATCGGCACATCGCACATTGGCCTCGCCGGAGGGACCGTCGGCTGGCCGATTCTGATCGCAGGGTCCATCGGCGTCGGAGTCCTCTGCGGACTTGGCAACGGAGAGTGGCGCGAGGCGCCCGCGAACGCGAAGACCCTTCTCTGGGCGGGGCTGGTTTTGATTCTGCTGGCTGTTGTGATCATTCCGCTGGGGGCCGGTTGATGACAGCGAATCGAAGTCTTATGCGATACACCGGCAAGGTTGCAATTGTAACCGGCGCCGGCTCGGGAATAGGCCGGGGGATCGCCGAGTTTCTCTCGGATGAGGGAGCCTTCGTCCTGCTGAACGACATCCGAGCCGCGGCTGCGGAAGAGTCGAAACAGATCCTGGCTGAAAAGGGGCAGCGCAGCGAGATCGCCATCGCCGATATCAGCACAAAGGAGGGGGCCGAGTTCGTCATTGACCAGGCGATGCGTCATGGCGAGCGCCTGGACCTGCTGGTAAACTGCGCCGCGCGGCAGATCATAAAACCAGTTGCGGATCTTGAGGTTGAGGAGTGGGACGCAGTTCTCAACGTGAATCTGAAGGCAGCCTTCCTGTGCTCCAAGGCGGCACTTCCGTTTCTGGCTCAATCTCGCGGCGCCATTGTGAACATCTGTTCTGTCCATGCCCGGGCCACGGTCGAAGGCTTCTCCTCCTATGCCGCTTCCAAAGCCGGCATCGTTGCGTTTACGCGCGCCGCGGCGATTGAGTTTGCCGCCAAGGGAGTGCGCGTGAATGCCGTGAGTCCAGGAACCATCGATACGCCGCTGGTGCATGCATACTTCGAGTCATGCCCCGATCCGGCGGGCGCGCGGGCAGAGTTTCTGAAGTTTCATCCCCTGGGGCGATTCGGAACGCCTCGTGACATCGCGGAGATCGTCGCATTTCTCGGCGGTCCGCAGGCCGGCTACATCACCGGGACTGAGATCGTGGTGGATGGCGGCATGACGGCTTTGCTCTTCGCGCATTGAGCGCAAGATAGCTAAACCCAGGCCATGCCAAACGAGTGTTGATCTCCCTGAGAGATCAGCGCCGCACAATGCCGTTCAACCCGCGTGAATCGGGAACTGCTCAACTTCTACTTACGTTCCGGCGTCCAGACGACCTCATATTCAGGAAGCGCCTCAACCTCAAGAACTTTGGCAGTCTGCTTCTGGGAATCGAACGGCGTCAAAGCTTGCGCGTCCAGGTAAATGGGGGCATTGGCTGGAAGCGGAAGCACTTCCACCTCCAGCTTTTGCGCGAAGGATTCGGGCAGAAAGCGCTTGAGTCCAATCTCCCACGTGCGGCCGTTGTAGAAGTTGTCGTCGAGCAGGCGCCCATCGCGAGAGAGGCGGGCCACATCGCCGGCGTAATGGATGCGCAGGAAGATATCGCTCAAGCCGGTCATGGATTGAGGCGGGATCCTGAGTGTCCAGGCGGCGGCGCCGGCAAACTCGGAGTCGTCGGGAGCCTTGGCGCGCCCCTCGGCCGATTTGCGGAGCGGCGGGCGCAGCGAGGCTTCGCGGCTTTGGTTCCAGGCGAATTCGATTTTACGCGGCTCAATCTTCCACGTCCGCTCCTGCCAAAGCGGGTGGCCCTCCCTGCCGCCACCGGGCACAAACAACGATGCGGCAATCCGCGACGGGTCAACGGAACGAAGGTGCACACCGTCGTCTCCGGCAAAGATGTCTGCCGCGGAGAGAAGCAGCTTGTCCTGGCCTCCCAGCGAGACGCGCCAGAGTTGTTCCGCCTCGATTTCGGTGAACAGCACAATGCGTGTCGTGCGGCCGTCTTTGCCCGCGATGCGCAGCACGGTTTTCTTGCCGGGCTCCGCGCCCTGCACAAGGGTGTCGCCGCCGATCCGAGTAATTGACCCGCTCGATGCCTTAACAGAAGCGATACTGGCCGCGTCAAAGGCAAACTCCGCGCGCAGGCCAGGGATCGCAAAAAAGAACCAGGTTGATTCGCCGTCTTTGTCGAGCCGCGTTAACAACTGCGCCGTGCTGTAGCGCAGCGTACCCACACCCAGGTCAAGATTGAGCGGCCAGATGAAGCTGGTGTTTGCGGGCAGGTCAATGGGGCGCTCCGGCACATTCACGTCTCCAAAGGGCAGCTTGATCTGCATTTGAAACCCGCGCTTCTCCGGCATCTGCAACTGGCGCACGTAATTGTTGACAAACAGGAAACCCCGGTCGCCATGGGCGCGCAGCCGGACCCTGGCGATGGCTGTGTCGCCCGCATCCTTCGGCTCTTGAGCGGGTGCGTAGGGCGCCATCGCAGCCAGATCCTGGCCAAACGACTGAAGGAAGAGATGCAGACTTTTGATCTTGCGGAACGACTCGCGCTCTTGTCCGTATTGGCCGAGCGGCGCTTGAAAATCATAAGAGATCTGGGGCAGGTCGTTGGGATAACCGGAGGCCGTGGACTCCTGAAGCGTGGTGAGCTTGCCGACCGGATTGGCGCCCCCCTGAAAGACGTAGTAGCCGAAGAGATTAACGCCTGAGCCGAGAGAGGTGACGACCAGCGGGGCAATGTCGCCGGGCTGAATCAGCGGCCGGCGATGGTAAGCGACCTGCATGCCGCCGCCCGACTCAGCGGTGAAAAATGGATAGTGGCTGAGGTCGACCTTTCCGGCCGGATCAGCGGAAGCTATGGCAGCCATGTCACCGGCATAGCGGTACCTGGCGAACATGTAGACGGGGCTGGGGGGATTATCAACCAACCCATCGCTCCAGAAATCGTCGGGGTAGCCGCCGAACACAGGGAAGAACTCCCTGGCAGGAAAGGTGTTTTCTGGCCAGCCGGTGATGGAGAACAGCGGAGGCGTGATGCCGCCGGCAATGGCCAGGCGCTTGAGTTCGGCCAGATGCTCAGCCCCCGCGCCGGGGCCGGTCTCGCCATATTCGTTTTCCAGTTGGACGCCGAGGATGGGTCCACCCTGCTGCCAGAACTGGCCTTTCACCTGGCTGCCGATCTGCGTATAGAGCCGGCTCACATATTTCAGATACTCAGGATCGTTGCGGCGCAGGGGAATCTTCTTGTTGACGAGCCAATCGGGAAAGCCGCCATTGCGTGCTTCGCCGTGGTCCCAGGGGCCGATGCGCAGGTAGACATAGAGGCCGTCCTGGGCGCAAAGCTGGACGAAGCGGCGAAGATCGCGCTGGGCCGTCCAGTCGAATTGCCCCTCGACCTCCTCATGGTGAATCCAGAAGACGTACGCGGCGACCACTTGCACGCCGCCGGCCTTCATTTTGAGCAGTTCTTCCTGCCAATACTTCTCCGGATAGCGCGAGAAGTGGAACTCGCCCATCACCGGCAGCCAGGGCTTGTCATCCAGGGAGAGATAGCGGCTGTTGATGGAGAGGCGGTGGCCGTTGGGCGAAACGCCGCCCAGGTGCAAGAACCCGATCTCGGGTGCGGGCGCGGGCAATGTGGCGTCAATCGTGATGGGCGCAGGCGCAGGCTGCGCCGGCAATGCGACCGCTAAACCAATCGGAGCAGCAAGGATACAGACCGCAAGCAGGTTCTTCATTTTCCTCTTCCCGACCCTCAGGATCAGGCTCATGGCTAAAAGCCAGGTAGAGCAGACTTCGACCCTGGCCTGCACCTGCAAGCCAGGGTTGCGGCGCCTCTTGCTTCGCACTCGAGCTTATGCGCCGGCAGCAAGAATGCTATCCAGCGCTGTCAGGCTCAGCTCTTGCGCCGGAGCGAAGGTATCCGAGGCGGCATACGCATGAAGCGCGCTCAGGAACTGCCTTTGCTCCGGAGTTTGCTTGTCGTGCTCCAGTCGATTGAGATGAAGCGTACAAACAAGGAGCCTGCCCTGTCCAACCTTCGTCTCGAAGACATTGCCCAGTTTGTGATTGCGGGCAAAGTTATCTACCACCTGCACAATGGGGCGGTAGTTCATGGGCGTCTGGTCCAGAATGACGGACTGCGAGCCCTCGATGAGCGAACTCCATTGCCAATCGCTGTGCATATCCGTTGGGAATTGGTTGAAGAGCGGGTGGCCCGGGTTGACGAGAATTCCCATGGTGGCGGGATCGCTGTGGAACCAGATAGGGCTCCAGAAGACGGGGTTAAACGAGCCTTTGAGGGTGTTTTCCGCTCGAAGGCTGGACGGGAACAGAAGCACTCTCTTGCCTTCCGCGAGCGCATTCTTCACTTCGCTTCCCCACGCGCTGCTCACGACCACATTGTCTGGCGGCAGTGGCGCAGGCTGGGAGGGATACACCCAGATCTTCCAACTGTTGGAGTATGCGGCGCCTCTGAGTGAAAGGTTCACCGTCAACCTTGCCGGAGCTGAACCTTCTGCCAGAGCGGCGGTGAATTTTCCCAGTTGCGTTAATGCCCCCGTTGGAGCCGCTACTGGAGGAAGCATCCCAGACGCAATCTCGGCACCGGCTTCATCGGTGATGCACCAGACCGGATGAGCCTCATGTATATCCTCAGCGCCGAAGTTGGCTAACTCCGCAGTAGCTTCAAAGACTTCGCCGGCGTTATAGGTTCGTTTTGAGAAACGAAGCAGGGGGGCGATTGCCCCGGCATAGCGCTTGTGCTCCTCAGGAGTAATGAGGCCCTTCGAGTCCCAGAAGGGATCGAGCAATCCAATCAAGGCAGTTCCCTGCCCCGGATAATCGTGCAAATCGAGCAGCGAGAAGCCGGCATATCCGCGGGTGCGGCGCATGCACTCAATCTCGTCCTTGTACAAGAGAATGGCCTGCTTGCCGGTGGCTTCAAGGAATTGATGCGCCTGTTCGAGCATTCCTTTCTTCCGCAGATCTTCGCGGACCAGTTCAAAGTTCTTCGCTTTCAAGACACCGGTGTATTTCCCGATCTCTTCCAGGTTCGGGTAGAAGGTCCATTGACCGATCTCGTGGCCGATCAGTGGCCGATCCTCTTTGGCCATGGGGGCGTCGTAATCGAAATCGGTGCCGGGCCCGTGTACGCCGCGCATCTTGTAATCCTCAGTGAACTGGCGGTTCGCGGCCTTCAAGTCGTTGGCAGAAGCTGAGGTATACAGATGGCGGCTATCGGCCCGGATCAGGCTGTCAACCCAATGCGTGATGACGCTCTCGCTGCCGCCGTATTCGTTGCCGATGGTCATCAGAGCGAAGGAGGGATGGTTGCCATAGGTGTCGACAACGCGCATCAACTCGCGCTCGACAAACTCGTCGCGCGCGTGGTTCACTCCTGTTTCTACGTTTGCCTGGGGGCCTTCGGTCTGGATCATCACGCCTTCCAGATCGGCTGCCGTGAATGCGGCCTCGGGGGGCGTCCAGGAGTGAAAGCGAATGAAGTTGAAGCCGTAGGATTTTTCAATCTGGTAAATCCGCCTCCACGCGTCCACATCCGTTGGCGGGTAAGCGGTGACGGGGAAGATGGCGCATTCCAGTGTCCCGCGCAGCATGAGAGTGCGCCCGTTCATGGTAAAGTGCGTTCCCTTTGTGCTCAGTTCCCGCATGCCGAAGGTCACGGATTGCTCATCGTGACAGGCCGGTGTGCTGGTGGTGGTGAGAGCGGCGTTCAAGAGATACAGGTTCGGAGTGAACTCGTCCCACAGTTGTAACTGAGAGCCCAATGGGACGACGGCCTCGAGGACCGTTTCGTCGCCTGGGAAGGCGAACGGAACTGTAACAGCGGAGCCGGCTGGATGGCCGGAGGCGTTCGTAACCGAAAGGCTGATGCCGCCGGTGACCCTGGCTCCCGATCGGTTCCCCACCCTGAGCTTGACTTTGGCCGATTTGCGGTTCACGTCGGGATACACCTGGATCTTTGTCAGAGACACAAGGTCATGCGCCCTGAACTCAATCCGGCCGATGACGCCATTCCAGTTGGTCTGGGTGCCTTCGTAGTAGACAGAAACAAAGTCGCCCAGATCGAATTGAAGGGTGTTATCCACGCAGACCGTCAGCTGATGTTTGCCGGGAGTGAGCAGGGTTCCAAGTTCGTAGACGTGCGGAGAGATCAGGCTCTCCTGGGTGCCGAGCGCCTTTCCGTCGAGCCATGCGTGGGTGACCCAATGCGTTCGCTCCATGAACAAGGTGACCGCTTTGCCACTCCACTCAGGAGGGATTTCGATTTCGCGCTGGTACCATGCCGGGCCCGTATAGAGGTTTGGCCGGTAAAGTCCGCTGAGGCTTGGTGGTTCCGGATTCGCAATTCCGGCACCCGCCTGATCGGTTGTTCCGGGCAATGCAACCTCCGACGGCCCGGCGCCGTTTGCAGGCAGTATGGTGGCAAACCAGCTCTGACTCATGCCTTGCTTGTTGTCGTCCCGCTTGAAGCGCCAACGCCCGCTCAGATCGAGCACCCGCGCGGAAGCTGCGTCGGCACTCCCCGGTGAGGTCAAGCTTTCCGCATGCAATGATGAACTGCTCGACAAGGGAAATGCGATCGAAGCAGATGTTGCAATGCCTGCTTTGAGCAGGTTGCGGCGGGAGATGGTTGTCATTGAGCCTCCAGGCGGCCAAGTGCGCGAACCAGGGCAACGGGAGCTACCCTGTATTCATCCGGCTCAGCGGCTTGTTTTTGCGGAATGTATTGTTGGAGCGGAAGTATAGCAAGTTGAGGAATCCCAGTCCAATGCGCTGCCGCTGAAGAGGCTGGCTGTTGCGAAGGGGTATCGGTACGATGGGTGCGGCTCCGGCGACCGCGCGATTGAACACGACGCCTGCTTGCCGGACCTTGACGCGATGGGTGAAACGCTCGGCCATTTACCGTGCTTGATCGGCCCAGGAAAGAGCGAGGGCTTCAGGCAGGCGGCCCTGCGGTTGTCAGGCTGGGAGCGCCACGCGTGAGTCGCGGTCCGCGCGCGTGGAGGGTCCTGCTGGCCTCATAGCCCTTCAGGCCACATTGCCGGGAAGTACGGTGGAGTGGAAAGCCGGTCACATTAAGGAATTGATTTAAAGGTGGTAGGCGAGGCGGGGATCGAACCCACAACCCCCGGCTTAGAAGGCCGGTGCTCTATCCAATTGAGCTACTCGCCCGTACCTTTCTCATTGTAGCTTTGATGCGGGGATTTCGGGAGGGAGTGCGGCGGGGAGGGCGCGAACGAAGGCAGACATGGCAACGGCAAGGTGGTCGGCGGCGGCGGACTCGTCGGGGCCGGAGGCGGCAAGGTAGGCGGTGATGGCGAATCCGTCCAGCTCAGCCGCGATGGCCTGGCGGACGATGAGTTCAACCTGGGCATGGGGCGCGGCGACTGATGCGAGCAGAGCTACCCACTCGCGGCAGAGATGCTCGGCAGATTGCCATTGGGCAAAGACCTGGGTTTGGGCGGGAAGCAGGTCAACATAACAGGCGAGGGCGAAGGCGGGGTCGGGATCGGAGTCCGGCTCTGGAAGACTGCCTGGCTCCGGTTGCCAGAGATCGCACTTTGCGGTCCACAGGGGAGATTGGGGGGAGTTCAAGGCGAGGAGCAGAGCGGCGAGGGGTGGAAAGGCCGCGGCTTCTTGAATTTCAGTGATGCGCTCCGGGTTGCGGCGCAGATTAATGAATCCGGGCCAGAGGGCGTCAATGACGGGGGCGCCGCCGCCGATCTCGACCTCCCAATCAGCTTGCATGGGACGGGCCGGCTTGCGGCAGGGCGGGGGCTACGGCAAGGAGGTAGCGGATGACGGTGGCTTCAGCCCAGTGGATTTCGTTGCCGGGATCGCGGGAGAGATAGGCGCAGTGGCCTCCGTGGCGGGTTTCGACAAAGTGGATGTGAGGATTGGCGATGAGCTTGGCGCGGGACTGGGGCAAGAGGCGGATGAAGGGGTCGTCGAGGGCGTGGAGGATGAGCGTGGGCACGGCGATGTGCTGAACGACGTTGCCGGCGCTGGCGCGTTGGTAGTAGTCGTCAGCGCCTTTGAAGCCCCAGTGAGGGGAGAGGATCTCTTCGTCAAACTGGCGGAGGGACCGGATGGGGCCGATGCCGCGGAGCTGGTAGATGGCGGGAAAGAGTGCGGCCTTGCGGCGCATGCGGGCCATGAGGCCGCGGAGGAATCGCCACTCGTACAGGCGGTTGGCGGGCTCGTGGAGGGCGTCGGCGCCGGGGGCCAGGTCGATAGCGGGGCAGACCGCGGCAACGGCGACGAGGGGGGCTGCACTGCCCCACTCTCCGGCCAGTTTGGTGACCAGGCTGCCGCCCATGGAGTAGCCGACGAGGGCGACGCGCGTGAGGCCGAAACGGGCGGCATAGTGGCGCATGACGACGCCGACATCTGCGGAGAGGCCGGAGTGATAGAGGGTGGGGGTGAGGTCGTCTGAGTCGCCGCAGTTGCGCATGTTCATGCGAATGACGTTGCAGCCGGCGGCCCAGGCGCGGGCGGCGATGCCCTGGATGTAGCGGGAGTCGGACGAGCCTTCAAGGCCGTGGACGAGGAGTACCGTGAGCCGCGCGGCGCGGACCGGTTCCGGCTGCCAATGGCAATGGCAAAGGACGCGGCTGCCGTCCGCGAGGTCTACTTCGACGGTTTCGGCGATGGATTGAAGTTGGAAGGGCGGGCGGGGGAAGAAGTTGCCCACGATGGTCTGGAGATGGGCGTTGGAGAGGCCGCGGCAGGGGACGAAAGCAGGAAAGCCGGCGGGCAAGCCGGTTTCTTCAGGGGCAAGCTCTTGATTTTCCGGGGTTTTCAGGCTCACGGAGACTCGGCAGGTGGAAGGATCGCGGTGGAGACCCGGGCAAAATGGGGCGGCTAGTGGGGATCGAACCCACGACATCCTGAGCCACAGTCAGGCGTTCTGCCGCTGAACTATAGCCGCCATGTTTTCCTTCAGAATCAGTGACTTACACTGCATGACCCTGCTAGACTATTGTACCGATCAGTGTGTCTCTACGCAAGGGGCAAAACAGCCTTGAAGCCAGCGATTGCTGCAATCTGCTCAGGAGATTTCCCCCTATTCAGGCTCCGCAGCACTCCTCTGGGGTCCTTCTCAATCATACGGGAGAATTGTGCGACGGAGTAGCGATTGCGCCGATACGTCACAGACCTGTTTGTGCGCTTGTTGTTGGCTTGCTGAAACGTGGTACTCCACTTGAGATTGCCGGGGGCATAGTTGCCATCGTTGTCTACGCGGTCCAATGAGCACCCCTCCGGCTTTGGTCCGAGTGTGTAGTCCATGTAGGCTACAAAGGCTGCAACATCCTCCCGCCACTCCTCGCACATCTGAATCCCCCTGGCTCCATAGGCCGGATACTTCCGGTGATCCGGCTTGTGGCATCTGGCACGTGCTTGAAACCAGATGTTGTAGAGCTTTATCTTCTTAGGCGTGGAACAACCGTGCTTGATCTGCCCACGGGACGTTTGAAGCATGGTGGCCGCTTGCGGTGGGGTCATAACGGCGGGAAACGGCGTAACCGTGGCAGTAGACAAGTATTCGCTCCTAAATAGAAACAATGAAAAAGCCCCTGCCGGGCGTACCGGGAGGGGCGGGGTGGTGGTTTGGGCTGACCTCTGCTCAATTTGAGAGGTCTAGCCTGTATTTGTGCGGTGGTTCCTGTAGAAGTTAGGTTTTCGATGCAGGAACTAGGCAGCGTTTCGACGGCGCGTGACGGTGCCGGATGATTCTGACAGCGAAATCGAACTTGTGGCGACGACGTGGGACGGCGCTAAAACCCGCGCCCTATCAGGCCATTGCCAATGCCTACGCTGCTTTGTCCAACATTCGGTGACAAGTCAAGCAGTAGGAGGCGCCCATACGACCAGAATCATTCGTTTCGGCAGTCGCACGGCTGCTTTGGCTGTTTTTCTTGCTCCTGGGCACGAATAAACCTTCACGGGTTCGAGTATTCTGTACCCTCTCCCTGATCTCGATTTGCTTTAGGATGTCCTCGATCGGGAGGCGCAGGGTGATTGCAAGTCTCCGGGCTGATGCCAGCGATGGACGATGTTTGCCATGCTGCCATTCACTGATTTGTGTCTTTGTAAAGCCGGTCAGCTTGGCCAGTCTGTACTGTGTGAACCCGCGCTGATCCATGAACTGCTGGAACCTTGTCATCTGCATTTCCTTCTGTGGAGAGGTTGGACGGCGTTCGTTCCGCGCTGTCCTGGGCTATGCTTGCCCATGCATAGCACGGCTGTAACGGCACTCAGTTCTATTTGTTCTCTGGTACCTGATGGAAGGGGGGGGCAGGTTCGCCCCGAACCCTCACCAGCGGCGGACAATGGAGACCGCGCCGCAACCTTGGCCGCGCTACACCCTATGCGGCAATCGCAGAAGCAGTATGCAAGAGCAAAAGCGCTAAAACACATGCGGTCAAACCCATTAGCAGATAAATAAGCGTTCTCTTCAACATCCCAGTGTTCCCTTCTCACTGAAATCAGAAAGCCCGGTCGGGTGACGGCTAGGAGTGGCACCCCGTCACCCATGGGCATCTGGCTATTTCCCCTGCAAGCCCAGAACAATTGCAATGTTCTTGAGGTGCCGGTATCTACCAGAATCCTGCTTGAAAAAGTTGGAACTGTAGGCCGAGTCAATCCCCTTCCCGAAAAGCCGCTTGCTCTCCTGAATCTCAACCTGGGTAACCGTGGCGGGGTTGATGCCGCAAGCCTGAAGGCGTCCGTTATCTGTGAGGGCGTGCCAGTCTCTCTCCCCCATCTGCGCCCGGACAACTTCGACATTGGCGGACGGTTGGGCATTGCTCCCCACGGTTGGCCGCGTCTGCTTGACGGCCTCAAGGGTCATCTTTGTAAGACGATGTGCCTCACGCTCGGCCTGTAATTGCGCGTAAACGGGGTTGGAATTCAGGGCTTGATCTTCTTCATAAGCGGCCTTGGCGAACCTGTAGGCATCCGCCTTTGCGTCTTCCGGCACGTCCTCAATTCTCATGCCGTTCTTCTCTGCGGCTGCTCTAATCATGGTTTCGGCAGCCTGCTTGATGGCCGACTCTTCGATTGCACTTGGGGTGTTCTGATTTTCGATAGACATAAATTCTCCGATTTTTAGGTGTTTCGAGTCTCCTGTTGGGGTGTGACCTCAAACCGGGGGGAGAACAGGGGAAACTCCCCCCGGCTTGTTGTTGTGGCATTACCGGGACGCTGGTCTCTGACGCGCGTCGGATGGACGGCGGAGACCTAACGCGTTTAGGTCTCTTAGCCCAAAGGGACCGTTACTCCAGTTCGGCCACGCTTGACACAGTGCAATCCGTCTACCCGGCCACGGGAGGCGAGAACTGCCCTACGTCAATCTCTTACTTAATCTCTGGGAAGTTCCGCTCCTGGCCCTTGAGGAAGTTCTCAATGGCAAGGTTTGAAATCAACCAGCGACGGCCAACCCAACTTCCCTTGAGGCGTCCCCGCTTGATGAAACGTCCAATGCTGCGCTCAGTGACTCGCAGGAGGCTTGCGGCCTCGTCTGCGGAGTACCAGATTAGGGGGGTAGATGGCGGATTCTGTGTGGGCAGCGGGGGAAGCTTGCTAAAGGTATTCTGCATGGGGATTCCTCTCGGCTTGGGGGCAGACCTGCAAGAAAGGAGGCTGCACACTGTTCATTTATTCTGGTTTCCCCTGCGGTCTGTTTTTAGGCGCACGGACTCCTAATAAGGGGAAATAGTCTTTACGCTGCTTTCAAAGCTGTAGGGGAACTATGGGAGGAATGAATACAGACTCCTGTACTCAATTCCTTAACCAGAGTTCTACAGCCTGAAGAACGAGATTTGATGCGGAGCTAATCCAATTCCGCTATTAGGCCAGTTGTTCTCGTTTAAGGGCTGGAAGGGCTTAGTATTTTCTGCTTTCGCAGTTTCCCCGGTTTACCATGTCGTGGGTCCGAACACGTTGCATGGATTTCGCCGCTTCCAATGATGAAGGGTTCACCAGCGAGTACAGAACTGGCTATCACACATCTGCTTCAACCCTTCCCATCACGGGAGAGCGGAAACACTTATACCCACCCCGCCGTTGTGCGGGTAGGCTCCAGATTCTACCCAGAGCGTTCAAAGCGTCCCCTTTGCTTGAGGCGGGCACTGCTCGCTTACCTCCGCTGGATAATCCAGCGCACTAGCCTTAACGCTTTTGTATTGCTGCCACAGACTTGACCAGAATGAGGCTAGAAACTAATTAGGCCACCCGGTTGGGGTAGCCTTTGACAAGCTATAGAAGTTAGATCAGAAGGAAGTTTCCCTATTCCGACTTACATCTAGTCTACCACCCATTAGCTCATTTGTCAACCTACTCAAAGCGCACATAACCCACAAGTCACTGTCGCAATGTCGGTTACATGGATGAAAATAAGTATCTTCACGGTACATAGGCGGCCTCCACGCCCCTAAAACAAGCATAATAGGTGCTCTTTGCCCCCTCCAGCCGCTCACTGGATAGATCCGGTCACCTGTAATTCTGAAGAAGTATGCAGAAAGTTCCTCTGGACCTTTTCAAAAATTACAGTCTCCTGTCTACCGTGCCGATGTACCTGGGGACCAGATAGACGGCGTTAGGCGCGGACCTTTTCGCTGCCCTACTTTCCAGCAAGCGCCCTTCCTGCGGGCGTGTCAATTGGGATGGGATTGGAGGCACCACATATAGGACAACCCTTGTGACGGCTGGTGATGCGCCAGAGCGAGTAAATCAATCCTGGTATCAGGAAGCACAACCACAAAAGCACCTCCATCACGAATGAGCCGGGAGTGATGGAGACGGGGCGAATTGCGCTCCTGCAATTGGAGCAGATATGGGTTACTGGTTTCATGGTCAGGATGGTAGCAGGGCGCGGTCAGCGAGCCGCTGTGAGCACCCGCACACTGCGGAGGTACTTCGCAGTACCGGCGCAGTCCCGCGCCTCACAAGGGGCACTCTGGGTACGGGCAATCTAGTTTGAGGATCTACCCTCCCGGTATTCTTGCTCTCGATCTTCTATCGAGTCTCGCTGCTGCTCAAGACGAGCAATCCTTTCCTGAGCTTCTTGAATAAGCTCCTCACGGCTGAATTTCCCCGCACCATAAACACTATCGAGAGGGAATGTTTGCAGCTTTTCAATCTCTCGCCGTTGTTTGCCTATTTCGTAGTCAAACACCTCAACGGCTGGCATAAGCCCACCGTCTTCAACGTCCTCTTCTTCGTCGTTTGCCATGCCGATTCCCCTACAAACGTGCTCGCTGGTCTTTTGGCGAGTCTAACTCTATCGCGGAGAGAACTGGCATGTGGAAAATGGGTGCTCTGTTTGGTGCTTAACGGAGGAGATGGTTCGATCAATCGGAAACACTTGACACATGCCCTGTGCGACCTCAGCAAAATGCAGACAATAGGCTTCAATGCATAACGTTCAGAAACTTTGAAATACGCCGTAAAACTTCCGCGCATGTACCGCGTTCCCCCGTCGAATTTGACGCCCTGCCATCGTTTGACTGGGCAAGTATTGTGTTCCGAACTACATACACAGAGAAGGTGCATAGGTTCACACGCGAGTAGGGCGCATTGCCTCTAGGATATTGGCGATAGGAGGCTAAGTAGGATGGCCAAATAAAGAATAGCCAAATAGGGTGACGATTTGACATTCTTAGCCACCTGTCCTAGCGTGGCTATATGAGGTATACCCGAATGAGCTACACAGAACCCGCCACTATGAAAGTTGCCCGCATCTACCAGCGCGTTTCCACCGATGAGCAGGACTTGACCCGGCAACAGGTACTTGAGGAACAGGCCCGCTCCGCTGGCTATTATGTCGCTGGCGTTTACGCGGAGCACGCATCCGGCACTACCGCAGAGCGCCCGGAACTGAAACGCCTGATTGGAGACCTGCAACCGGGTGACGTGGTAATCGCAGAGCGGATTGACCGTATTAGCCGCCTGCCCCTTCCCGATGCTGAGAAACTGGTAGAGTCCATCCGCGTTAAAGGGGCGAAGCTGTCGATCCCCGGAATAGTTGACCTGTCGGAACTGGTAGCAGAATCCGATGGGGTGGCCAAGATCGTCCTGGAATCTGTACAGGCGCTACTCTTGAGGATTGCTCTGCAAATGTCCCGCGAAGATTGGGAAACACGTAGGGAGCGCCAGCGCCAAGGTATAGAGATCGCCAAGGGGATTGCCGGAAAATATGCGGGACGCAAGGCAGACGCGGTAACGCATGAGCGCATCATTCTTCTGCGGGGAGCTGGCCATACAATCGCCAAGACAGCGAAGCTGGCCGGATGCTCCACCGCTCAAGTCAAGCGCATCTGGGCAGAGCATAAAGTAGCCACGGTGACGGCGTAGACGGCGCTATAGCGAACACTGTGCGGACGGCGCGGCCAACCATCGACGCAACGTCGTCCGCAGAGCGGAAATGGAACGCAGTCCAAGTACAACGGGTGATGAATGGACCTACTGAGTAAGGTCCCACTCCCGCCCAAAATCATAGCCGTCCGTGATCTCGAATTTAGTGAATCCCTGTTTCTTCATGTTCGACCACATATCCGAGTTGTCATGGCTAAATTGGTATGCCAATACTTTGTTGGCCAATACCCACTTCAATTTCAAGTATTTGTGTTTGGGACCGTAGGCCGTCACCTCAACATCGTGACCATCTCTCAGGTATGAATCCTGGGTGAACTTTGCGAACGCGATACGCAGCGGCTCATTCTCCCTTTCCAATTCGGCAGCAGCTTTCTTCCGATCGGCTAGAGCCTTCCGCTGCTCGGCTGCCGTCGGCGGAATATATGGCTGATTCGCATACGCTTGCTCGACGAGTTGATTGAGATTGACTGTAGGTTGAATTGGCTGTTTTTGATTTACTTTTGACGCCACGACCGCCACGAGTGCGGCAGCACCTAACACAATGAACCCTCTTGCTAAGGGACGCACAATACCCCCCTAAAAGTTCGAGATTTGATGGTGGACCCATACTACAACCAAAATGGGCGTTCAACTCCCTCTTCACTTCATCCAATCCGGCCTAAGCAGACTGATTCGAGGGTGAACAGCTTGCAAGTCCTCTGTGTTTAGGTTCGCGTATCGGCGGGTCATTTCCAATGTGGAGTGGCCCAGAGACCGCTGCAAGTGGAACGTACTCCCGCCTCTCCGCAGATAGTTGACTGCGAATGTGTGCCGGAAGGAGTGCAGCGTTCTGACTGGTGGTTCAAAGCCGAGGTCACGGCAGAGCGCCTTGATATAGCGCAGGGTGTTGCTCTTGAGCATCGCGGTACCTTTGGTGGTTGCGAACAGGAGGGTTTCCGACTGAGTGCCCTTGATGGTTCTGAACAGATGCGCCCGCAGTTCCATGCTGAACGGTACTAAGCGCTGTTTCCGTCCCTTCCCATCCAGCTTCACAAGCAGGTTGTCCAAATCGACATCGGAGACGCGCAGAGCTAGTGCCTCCGAGATCCGGCACCCTGTATCTAACAGGAGGAGGGTGAGCAGATGGAGCCTCTTGTCGAAAGACGTACAGGGTTTGTAGCGTATGAACGCTTCAATCTGCCCCTGGGTGAAGGTTGGCATTATGGTCTGGGCTTCCTTCAGCTTTTTCGCCTTGGGATGATTGCAGCCCGGTCCGCAACGACCTTCCTTACCGCTGTTCCAGTGCATGTAGGCGTTGACAGTGCGGATTACGATGTTGCAGCCAGTCTCCTTCCTTCCCTTCTCGCGCATCCCCAGCACCATGCCAGAGAGGTCCTCTTGGGTGGGGGTTTCATTGGGCAGGAATTGGAGGCAGTAGAGGTAGGATTCGATGGTTCTGGGGGTGGCGTTCTGGAGGTATTGACGCTCACGGACGAACTGCTCGACACGGGTCATGGTCTGGCCTAGTCAGGGTGTAAATTATGCAGTTGTCTCTGTATATTGTTGATTCTAGTATGGAACCACGACATCCTGAGCCACAGTCAGGCGTTCTGCCGCTGAACTATAGCCGCCATGTACCTATCGATTGTAGCATTGACGGCGTTTGGGCGGGTGGGGGCGGGGGTTGGCGGCAGGTTGCGGTGGGCTCACCGGATAAAGCGATCCGCGATACAATCGAGAGGATGTCGGGGCGTAGCGCAGCCTGGTAGCGCATCTGCTTTGGGAGCAGAGGGCCGGGGGTTCGAATCCCTCCGCCCCGACCATCGTAAATTATAGATATTTCAAGCGATATGGCCGATTCCGGCAAGCAACTGCTTTTTGCCGCTACACCGGTGTAGACAATTTTGTAGCGGTCGAGCCGTTTAAGCATTCCTGTCGAGCATCAAGAATGCAATTATCGTCTGTGCGTTTATGCGATAACCCTTCTTGATTCAACAGCAGAATTTCTCGCGAACTGCATCATCTGAAACTTGAGGCCCCGACCATCTGCCGCGAGAGCAGATGCGCTACCCTTGCAGGTCGTAAACTGGTGGCCAACGGCAAAGTATGCAGAATCTGATTGAGCAGTTTCGTACTGAAGCGGAGCAGATCATTGGTCCAGATAGCCCGTTTGTGAAATCCCTGACTTCGCAGAAACCGCCGCAACGCATCTACCACTACACAAATGATGTTGGGCTGAAGGGCATTTTGGAGTCTGGCAAGCTTTGGCTAACCGAGATTAGCGGCCTGAATGACCCTTCCGAACTGAACCACGGATTTGGCGTTGCAGTCAAAGAGTTGAAGAAGATGGTGGCCAATGAGCCGGCGGAAGGCCAGAATTTTGCACACGACCTTGAACTCGTGGCCATAAGAAATACAATCCATCGATCCGCTGACTTCTTCATTTGCTCTTTCAGTCTATGCGGCGACGACCTCGGACAATGGCGTGCATATGCAGATAACGGACGTGGGTTTGCGCTTGGATTTGATGCCGCCGCTTTAGAAACTGCAACCGCTCCCGATTCATTTCCGCTGACCTACAACGACGTTAGGCTTGCCGAAATTGACCGTGAGATCATCTCGAAAATGCTTCACCTTGCAAGACTGCCGGAATTAAAGAATGACCTTTCCATTGCTTTCATGACTTACGTGACGAACGCTGCAATTTTCTTTAAGCATCCGGCCTACGAGAACGAAATGGAATATAGATTCTTAGAGACTTTCAGCGTGGACACGCAGCCCAACATTAACTCGAGAGTTCGTCGGAATACACTGATCAGATATCGAGAACTCGATTGGAAAAACGTAGCACCGGATGCGCTCCGAGAGATCGTCGTCGGCCCCGCCGACCAAAGGAATGCACGTCACTTTGCAGATGAATGCATGCGTCTTTGGAATCGAAATAAGAACGTCACAATCATTCCCTCGACGATCCCATATAAAGGCTAATCGGCATCATCTGGTGGATTGAAACTGAACTTTGAGGATTCGACCATTCGACGGATTTCGAATTCCCATTCTTCCTCGCCAGGCAGACGCTCTTCGGAGATTGTCCATCTTCCAAGTAGCTTATTCACGAACTGGAGGCCCTGTTGACCATCAGCGTCTCCTTCTTCCGCTGCAAGGCTGAAGTACCGTGCGGCCTCTTCGAGGTTCTTTTCCAGACCCTTACCTCTCATGAAGAGTTCCGCAAGGCTAACCTGCGCCTGCGTATCTCCCACATCGGCAGCTTTGCGAAGCCAGGTGGCAGCCTCCTCGTAGTCCTTGGGAACCCCGTCGGCGCCTCGTAGGAACAGTTGTCCAAGAGTAGCCTGTGCTTCGACGTGACCTTGCTTCGCAGCCTTTAGAAGCCACTCGGATGACTTCACGAAGTCGGTAGGTAGGCCATTTCCTGTTCCGTACATCACTCCGAGGTGGTATTGAGCGCATCGCGGTTTCCACTTTGGGCTGCAAGTGCATACCACTTGATTGCTTCCGGCGCGTTCTTTGCGACACCAATTCCGTGCTCGTACATTAAGCCCAGCTTGTCCTGCGCCGGTGCAAATCCGAGTTCTGCAGATTCTCGGAACCAGGTCGCCGCGGTCGGCGGATCCTTCTTGGTGCCTTGGCCTTGAAGGTAATGGTGGCCGAGTGCGTAAAGCGCTTGCTTGTGTTCTGGATCTGCCTCCACTGCAAGCTTCAGGCAATCAAGACACTCCAGATATTGGGATTTTTTCGTAAGGCTGAGCGCCCTGTGAAACCAATAATCAGCATCTTGCCCCTTTACCGTCGTTTTTAGCTGTTTCGAGTCGGGACCACTCGAAGATTCTCCAAGGGAAATCACGTGCGCCCCACAGCTAGGGCAGAATTTGAATTCATCTGATAACACGTTGCCACACTGGGAACAGAACATCCGCCGCTCCTCGAATTGCAACAAGTTTACATTGCGTACGGGGAGGGCTTGGCCCGAGGTTTCCGCACCGATTCGCCGCCGGTGCTTCCCGCGTGTGGCGGTTGATGTAGACAATTTTGCAGCGGTCAAAGCATCCAAGAGCAACCGGAATCAACAGGTCTCGGGATGCAGCCCGCAAGCCGTTCAATTCAAATCGCTTATTTTCAATACCTTTCAATGGCCATCAATAAATCGTTTGACCTGTTTTGGGAGCGGAGGGCCGGGGGTTCGAATCCCTCCACCCCGGGATTGGCTGCGGAAGCGGAAGGGTGGAGCCGGTCGAGCGACGCGGCTTACCGCGGAGCGGCGGTGGCGGACGCATGGCCGGCGATGGAAGAGTGGAGAGGGCGCTGGGATGTTTCCGGTTGGAAGGGGTGCCCCGCCGCCGGAGAGACCGAATCGGGGTTTGTGATTCCGGGCTTCAAACAGGCCTGCGTGCGTGCTCGACCTGGTGAGATGCCTCACGCTTAGCGCAACTTCAAGTGTGCTAGAATTTGGCGATTCGCAGATGCCTGATGCAGCGGCCGCACCTTGGGAACGACTCCGCGGCAGTGCTGCCCAATCTCCAGCTCCCTTGTGTTTTGACTGCCACACGGAGGAAGTATGAATCGCTCGATCGCCAGCTTCGCCATTGCAATATTGCTCGCTGTTCCGGCTGCTTGCCAGACCTCGACTGAAGCGGCTCTGCCCTACTCGCCGAGCCTTGACGTCACCTCAATGGACAAGACGATCGATCCCTGCACGGACTTCTACACCTACTCCTGCGGGGGATGGCAGAAGCGGAACCCAATTCCGGCGGATCAGACCTCGTGGAGCGTCTACTCGAAGCTCTACCAGGACAACGTGAGGTTCCTGCGCGGCATTTTGGAGGAGGCGGCGGCGAAAAAGACCGGCCGCGACAAGGTGACGCAGGAGATTGGGGACTTCTACTCCGCGTGCATGGATGAGAGCGCCGCCAACGAGCGGGGCGCGCGCGCGATTCAGCCGGACCTGGACCGCATTGCGGCGATGAAGTCGAACCACGACATTGCAATGCTGACGGCGCATATCACGTTGCCCTTCGGGAGAACGCTGTTGTTCGGGGCCGGTTCCGCGCAGGATCCTGACAACTCCGAGCAGGTGATCGCGGACCTGGACCAGGGCGGGCTTGGCCTTCCCGATCGCAACTACTACACCAAGGAAGACGACAAGTCGAAGGAGATTCGCGGGCGATATGTGCAGTACGTTCAGGCGATCTTCCAGTTGCTGGGCGACCCTGCGGACACGGCGAAGAGGAATGCCGACACCGTGATGCGGATGGAGACCGCGCTGGCGAAGGCGTCGTGGACGCGGGTTGAGCAGCGGAACCCTTACAACCTGAAGAACAAGATGAAGATGAGCGATCTTGAGCAACTGGCGCCCAACTTCGACTGGAAGGGTTATTACCGCGAGGCGGGGTACCCGCAGTTCGAGATTGTGAACGTGGAGTCGCCCAAGTTCTACAAGCAGGTGAGCGAGTTGTTGACGGCGGAGCCGCTGGAGAACTGGAAGACCTACTTCCGCTTCCATGTAACGAACGCCTACGCGCCGTTTATTTCGCAGCCGTTTATCGATTTGAACTTCGACTTTTTCCGCGCTTACCTGCGGGGCGCCAAAGAGCAACAGCCGCGCTGGCGGCGCTGCGTGCAGCACACGGACTACAACCTGGCCGAGGCGCTGGGGCAGGCATACGTGGCCAAGGTGTTCTCGCCCAAGCTCAAGGCGGAGACGCTGGATATGGTCGTCCGAATTGAAGCGGCGATGGGGCAGCGAATCGCGCAACTGGATTGGATGAGCCCGCAAACGAAACAGCAGGCGCAGGTCAAGTTGGCCGCAATCCGAAACAAGATCGGCTATCCGGACAAGTGGCGCGACTACTCCTCGATACAGCTTTCGCCCACCGACTTCGCGGGCAACATGGAACGCGCGGGGGCCTTTGAGCTGCGGCGGCAGATTAACAAGATCGGACTGCCGGTGGACCACAGCGAGTGGGATATCTCTGCCCCCACTGTTGACGCCTACTTTAACCCGCAGATGAGCGACATCAACTTTCCCGCGGGCGTGCTGCAGCCACCGGTGTACGACCGCAAGATGGACGATGCCCCGAACTACGGAGACACCGGCGGGACGATTGGACACGAACTGACCCACGGCTTCGACGATGAGGGCAGCCAGTTCGACGCCAAGGGCAACCTGAAGGACTGGTGGACGAAGGAAGACCGGGACAAGTTCAATGCGCGCACCAAGTGCGTTGACGATCAGTACTCGTCGTATATCGCCGTGGACGACGTGCATCTGAACGGGAAGCTGACTCTGGGCGAAAATGTTGCCGATCTTGGCGGCGAGATTCTTGCCTTGACCGCGTGGCGAGACAAGACGAAAGACATGAAGCTGGAGCCAATTGACGGCTTGACGCCGGAGCAGCGGTTCTTCGTTGGATTCGCCCAGTGGGATTGCGCCAATGAGCGTCCTGACGATATCAGGGTGCGCGCCAACGTTGATCCCCACTCGCCCGCGAAATATCGCATCAACGGGGTGGTGGTCAACATGCCCGAATTCGCGAAAGCCTTCGGTTGCAAAGCCGGGCAGCCGATGGTGCGTCCCGCGGAGCAGATGTGCAAGGTTTGGTAAGCCGCCGCTGCGACGGCGCGGCGACTGAATCTGAATGTCTGTGAATCGTACTGGACATTTGCGGTCGAGGCAAAGAGCGCGGTCAACAGGTCGCGCCGCGGGGGGGGTACTCGGACTACTTTGCGGCCGAGGGCACGGCCGCCCGCGGGTGGCGGGTTTTGTTTCAGAAGCAAGGAAGTTGGATGAAAATTGGTAGACGTGTTGTTGCGACCATTGCTGCGCTGGTCCTCATCTCTGCGGGCGCCCTTGCCGAGGGACCCGGCAACGGCGGCGCGATTCTGACGCCTGCTTCTTCGCCCACCCCGCGCATCAACGGCGCGAGGATTTTCGGCGTGCGCCCTGGCAATCCGTTCCTGTTTACCGTGGCCGCCACGGGTGACCGCCCCATGCGCTTCGAGGCCGACAACCTGCCCGCCGGGCTGACGATCGATAGGCAAACGGGCCGGATCACGGGGGCGGTCGAGACGCCGGGTACCTACCACGTCCTGTTGCGGGCGGAGAACGCTCTTGGCCGCGCCGAGCGCGAGCTTCGCATTGTCGTCGGCGAGCGGATCGCGCTGACCCCGCCCATGGGCGCCAACACATGGAACTGCTGGGGATCGCACATCGACGAGAAGATCATTCGCCGGTATGCGGATGCATTTGTGAAGACCGGTCTGATCAATCACGGCTGGACCTACATCAACATCGACGACGGCTGGGCAGGCAATCGTGGAGGCAAGTTCAACGGCTTGCAGGGCAATGAGAAGTTCCCCGACATGAAGAGCCTTGCCGACTACGTTCACGGCCTCGGTTTGAAGCTGGGCGTGTATTCCACTGCATTTCAGCTCACATACGAGGGAACGACGGGGGGCTCGAGCGACGATCCGCTGGGGCGGCGCGACCCTGCGTTCAAGAGTCCGCAAGGGCGCAGCGTGGGCAAGTATTTGTTTGCCTACAACGATGCGCGGCAGTGGGCGGAATGGGGCGTCGACTATCTGAAATACGACTGGTGGATTGCAGACGCCGAGCACGCCCAGCAGATGGGAGACGCGCTGCGCGCCAGCCATCGCGATATCGTCTATAGCATTTGCAACGGAGCGGGTTTCCGATGGACGGGAGCGGATGGCCATGCCGATCGTCTTTCGCGCATCGCAAACCTGTGGCGCACCGGCGACGACATTGTGGACACGTGGGAGAGCGTGGTTGCAAGCGGATTCGACAGCCAGGACCAATGGGCGCATCTGGCGGGACCGGGGCACTGGAACGATCCTGACATGCTGGTGGTGGGCAACGTAGGCTGGGGGGCGACGCAGCATCCAACGCATCTGACGCCCGACGAGCAATACGCGCACATGAGCATGTGGAGCCTGCTTTCTGCCCCGCTGTTGATCGGCGCCGACATCACCACCCTGGACGCGTTCACTTTGAATCTGCTGACCAACGATGAGGTGCTTGAGGTTGATCAGGATCCGCTTGGCCAGCAGGCACGGCTTGTGAACCGGGGCGGCGAGGGATACCGGTCTGAAGTCTGGGTAAGAGAGATGGAGGACGGCTCAAAGGCAGTGGGTCTGTTCAACCTCAACGATGCGCCGGTTGCAATCACAGCGAGTTGGGTGGATGCGCATCTCACGGGCAAGCAGAGGGTGCGCGACTTGTGGCGGCAACAAGACCTGGGCGTCTTCGATCGCGATTTCCAAACGGTCGTTCCAGCGCATGGCGTGGTGCTGCTAAAGATGACTCCGCTGGCAAACTGACAAAGGCAGTTGCCTTGGCATGGCTTCAACAGGCTTCAAAGAGCCGTTTGGCCCGTCAGGAAGCAACGGACAGATACGAATCTCTTCGCCCCGGCCGGCGCGATGCTTTGCACCTCCGGGCGCAATCAATGCCTCAGAACCTTCTTCGTTTGCAACTCATCCAGGCTGCAGATTTTGGCTCGGCAGCCTGGATGGGTTGATTTGCCTGATTATTTTTTGGTGTAGGCTGCCGAGCCGACCGCACTGTTGAGGTAGCCGGTGGCGACGGCGATGGCCTTGATGGTTTCAGCAGAGGAGACGCTGATTGCCTTGGTGTACTTGGTGGAGCCGGCCGTGGGCGTGGATCCGTTGGTGGTGTAATAGATGGTTGCGCCGGAGGTGGTGTCAGCGATGGTGACGTTTTGCGGGAACGGTACGGCACCGGCGGCGGGAGTGAAGGTGGGCGTGGCCGCGGTGGCCTGGGTGTAGGCGGCTGAGGCTACCGTGCTGTTGGTGTAGCCGGTGGCGATGGCGATGGCCTTGATGGTTTCAGCAGAGGAGACGCTGATTGCCTTGGTGTACTTGGTGGAGCCGGCAGTGGGCGTGGTTCCGTTGGTTGTGTAGTAGATGGTTGCGCCTGTGGTGGTGGAGGAGAGCGTGACGGACTGCGGGAACGGCACGGGGCCCGCAGCCACGCTGAATGCCGGCGCGACGGCCTGGGCCTGGGTGTATGCGGCCGAGGCGACAGCACTGTTGGTGTAGCCGGTGGCAATGGCGATGGCTTTGATGGTTTCAGCAGAGGAGACGCTGATGGGGGCGGTGTATTTGGTGGAGGAGGCAGTGGGCGCTGAGCCATTGGTGGTGTAACGGATGACGGCGCCGGTGGTGGAGTCAGAGAGTGTGACCAGTTGCGGGAACGGCACCGCGCCAGCGACGGGACTGAAGGTGGGGGTGGCAGCGCTGGGCGGTGTGCTGATGGTCTCAATGAGTTGGGCGCTGGAACTGGGACCAAAGGCGGTCGCACCGGCATAGGCTGCCGAAACATTGTGCGTGCCGACGGCGAGGCTGCTGGTGGTATAGGTAGCACTGCCCGATTTGAGCGAGTTGGTGGCGACAACGGCGCTATCGACCGAGAAAGCGACGTTGCCGGTGGGATTGGCTGTTCCGGTGGTTGCGGAGACGGTAGCGGTAAAGGTAACCGCCTGGCCGGCTAACTGGGGATTGGCGCTCGGAGTGAGGGTGGTGGTGGTGGAAGCAATTCCCATAGCGATTTTTGACACCAGGCCAGTGCCGAAGTCTGCATTGGGGCCGGTGAGCGGTCCGTTGTTGGTTTTTTGGAAGGCTCCCACAGTGATGGGATAGTCAGCGGAACTGGCGTTGCCGGCGAGGTAAACATTGCCGGATTTATCCAGGGCAATGGCATTGAAGCCGTCGCCGGCGCCGGAGCCGTCGTTGATTCCGCTTCCGCCCAGGTAGGTGGAATAGACGAGCGCGGCGCCGGCGGGATTGAGCTCAGCGAGAAAGCCGACAGGCGCGGCGCTGGCAAGACCCTTGTCTGTGGATTGGATGGCCCCCGCGGTGACCGGGAAGTCGGGCGAGACAGTGAGTCCGACTACATATGCGTCGCCCTGCGCGTCGATGGCGATGGCACTCGCGTTATCCTGTACGCTGCCGCCGACGAAGGTGGAATAGTCGAGGGCTGTTCCATTGGGATTGAGCTTGGCAACGATGGTGCTGAGCGCTCCGGGACGATTGACCTGATAGGCGCCGGTGGTGGTGGGGAAGTCAGGAGACCGCGCGAAGCCTGTGACATAAGCGGCGCCGGTGGAATCGACGGCAATGCCGAGGACCGCATCGCCGTGTTTGGCTGCGTTGCCTGAGCCGCCGAGATAAGTGGAATAGACCAGAGCGGTTCCGGTGGGGTTGAGAGCGGTTACGAAGGCATCATCGGTAAGGACAGCGGCGGCTTTATTGGTGGATTGGAAGGCGCCGCTGGAGACGGGAAAATCGGAGGAATAGGTGACGCCACCCACATAAACCTGGCCCGCAGGACCGATGGCGATGGCATTGCCCCAGTCGCCCGCGTTTTTTGAATTTCCGCTGCCGCCGAGATAGGTGGAAAAAACGAGACTGGTGCCGGTTGGATTGAGTTCCGAGACGAAGGCGTTCCGGTTGGTGTTTTTTGCGCCGGGATAGGTGGCTTGAAAGGCGCCGGCGGTGGTTGGGAATTTGGAGGAGTTTGTCCAGCCGGTGACGAAAGCATCTCCGGAGCTATCGACGGCGATGGCGCCGGCCCATTCAGCCCTTTCCCCTGCCAGGTAAGTGGAATAGAGGAGCGCGGTTCCAGTTGGGTTGAGCTTGGTAACAAAACCTCCCTGGCCACTCGCGCTGGCGGCGAGGGTGGTTTGCAAAGCGCCGGAGGTCACCGGGAAGTCGCCCGCCATGGTGTATCCGACGACATAGGCATCCCCTTTTGAATCCACAGCGATGCCATTTGCGATGCTGAATGCGCTGCCGTTGGCGGTTACCGAGGGTTTGGTGCCGCTGAGGTAGGTGGAGTAGACGAGCGCGGTGCCCGTGGGGTTGAGCTTGGTGACGAAGGCGACCGAATCGCCGGAGATCGTGTCGACGTTCTTGGCCTGAAAGGCGCCGGTGGTGGTGGGGAAATCGAGAGAGTTGGTGTAGCCGGTGATGTAGGCGTTGCCGGAGGAGTCGACGGCGATGCCGGCGGGCATGTCGCCGTTGCTGCCGCCGAGGAAGGTGGAGTAGCTGAGGATGGGATCGATGACGAGGGGCAGGGAGCGGTTGTAACTGCCCAGCTTGAAGCTAACAGTGTTCTTTGCGAGAAGCTGGAACTGGCCGGCGACGGATTGGTCGCCAAGCTCGCTGTGTTGATAGATGCGGGGCGTCTTGAAGGCAATGGTGCGGTGGTTGTCCTGAATCTGGAGATTGCCTTGCGCATCGAGCGAGAGCTTGTTGGCGGGCGCGAATTGGAGGCGAATGGCGGCAGGATCGGCCTGGGGCGCGACAACGAAGTCGTACTCCAACTGACGCTGGTTGCCATAGTAGACAAGATCAATGCCGGGGTAGACAGAGGGGTATTGAACCTTGCGGTAGGTGGGGATGTTGCTGCGCCACTTTGCGGGATCGCTGCCGACGAAGTAGTTGACGACGCCGGGCAGCTGGTCAGCGCCGGAGGGGTTGAGATTGGGATTGGCTCCGGCGAGCTGCATGCGGAAAGTTGCGGCATTGCGTCTGTTGCCGCCGGCGGGGAAGGCCAGGACCGCTTCAGACTTAGTGAGGAAGAGCGTGTAAGCGCCGGTTCTGGATGTGAAGCGGACCTGGGAGTTAGCCTGGCCCTGGTTTGCTTCAAAACTCAGGGGTAACTTGCCGTAAAGCTGGGATTCTGCGGGGGAAAGGGCGCGGGGACTCTGGGCAGCGAGAAAAGGAGTGGCGACAAGAATAGCGGCCGCGGCGGCTAGACGCAGAAAAACAGATTGCATTGGGGCTTCTCCAAAGCGGACGGTTGGGGGGGGGACCGCTTCCTGAATTTGTTAGTGATTCTAGATTGAAGGCAGGGGGGCGTCAACAGAAAAGGAGGCGGTTAATCTCACTTCCCTTCCCGGGCCGGAAGAAATGCCCCAGCAGAAGCTCTGGCAGCGGAGGCCGCGCGAGGAAAATGAGCAACGAGGAAGGCCGAAGAGGAGCCTTTGAACCGAGAAGGAGATCCGCGCCGCAATCCTCGTGCGGGAAGCTTGCATTACACTCCGTGTAGTTGGTTGCTTTCGACGGCCGAAGGGCGGTTGAGGCGATTCCCCGCCAACGCATTGAGGAGTGAAACCGTATGGCACTCGAGATCCATGATCTTCCCCAGGATATTCGCAAAGTGAAGGTGAAGCTGCGCAAGGAGCTGCCGGCGTATGCCGCGGCGTTCCGCGAAGTGGAAGCGGAGATGCGCGGCAAGGTAGCGCAGATTGTGAAGGAACGCGAGGCCGACGAGGCTGTGATTCCGATTGTGCAGTACGGCGAGATTGCGAGCGGCTCGGTGGGGCCGGAGGTGACGGCGGCAATCAAAGAGCGCGGGGCGTGCGTGATTCGCAGCGTGTTTCCGGTGGAGCAGGCGCAGGCGTGGAACGACGAGATTGGACGCTACGTGGAGGAAAACAACCTGGACGCGAAGCTGGTGAACCGGGCCGAGGACAAGTACTTTGGCACGCTGGCAATGGCCAAGCCGCAGATCTACGGGATCTATTGGTCCCGGCCGCAGGTGGAGGCACGGCAATCGGAGGCGCTGACACGGGCGCGGGTTTTTTTGAACCGGCTTTGGAAGGCGGAGAGCGAGGGCAAGCGGCACATCGATCCGGAACAGGTGCCGGTGTACGCGGACCGGATACGGCGACGTCCGCCGGGATCGGCTTCGCTGGGGCTTTCGCCGCACGTGGATGGCGGATCTGTGGAGCGCTGGCTGGACGATAACTTCAGGAAGGTTTACCGGCATGTGTTCTCAGGCAACTGGCGGGAGTACGATCCGTTCGATGCGGCGTGGCGGCCGGATGTGCAGGAGGTGGCGTCTCCGGCGGTGTGCTCGATGTTCCGCACTTACCAGGGCTGGACGGCGCTGACGCGGCAAGGCAAGGGAGACGGGACGCTGCAACTGATTCCGATTGCCAATGCGATGGCTTACATTCTGCTGCGCGCGCTGCAGGACGATGTGCCGGAGACGGAGTTGTGCGGGGCAGAGCCGGGCCGGGCGCTTTCAGTGGATCCGGTTTGGCATGAGGCGCTGACGGCGGCGCGCACATCAATCCCCTTGATGGAGCCTGGCGACGCGATCTTCTGGCACTCTGACCTGGTGCATGCGGTGGAGGACGAACACAATGGGTCGGGGTACAGCAACGTGATGTACATTGGCGGGACGGCTGGATGCCAAAAGAACTCGGCCTACCTGGTTGGCGAGGCGGCGGCGTTTCTTGCGGGCAAGACGCCACCGGATTTTCCGGCAGACAACTTTGAAGTGGACTTTAAGGGGCGCGCCACGGAGGCCGATTTGACGCCGCTTGGGCGGAGTCAGTTTGGGCTGTAGGGGTGGTGGGAGGGGAATCTGGTATCCCCAGTCTGAAGTTCGCTGCCTGAATTCGAGAGCACTGATGCAGATCCCCTTCGGCTTCGCTCAGGGCAGGCTTTCGACTCGCCACTCCCAACCTCCACCCCACGGACGAAGACCCGTCCGCGGGGACCCCGGAGCTGAAAAGCGCCTGGGGCGCGCGTTCGCTCAGGATGACCGCGATGATTATGCAGCGCATTTTTGCCAGAAGGCGCCTGGGGCTCTGTTCGCTCAGGGCGCCTGGCGCCCTGTTGGCTCAGGATTACCGCTTCGGGATTGGTGCTGAAGTTGACTGCGGGAATACTGCTGTGAATTTGTGAGACAACCCACTAGGCGGAAGCGGCGGCTACAACTTCCTCTTCAGCATGCGGGGCGGTTACGCGGCGGCGGCCTTCTTTGGTATCAAGGCCGGCTTGCGCCAGAATGTCACCGAGCAGATTGAGCCGGGTGGGATGGAACATGATGTGAGCGCCGGCGATGCCTTCCATTGTCTTCAAGCGGCGGAGGATGTCGACGGTGAGAGCGATGCCGGTTTGCATGGGCTTGGCGGCGGTTTCAAGCTCGACGATGATGTGCTCGGGAATGCGGATGCCGGGAACATTCCTGGAGATGAAGCGGGCGGTTTTGGGCGAGGTGAGCAGGCCGACGCCGGCCAGGATGTGGCAGCGGCGATGCAGGCCGACACGAACGACCTCTTCCATGAAGAGTTCGAAGGCGGGCAGGTCATAGACCAGCTGAGTCATGATGAACTGCGCTCCGGCATCGACCTTCTTTTTGAGCCGCTGCACACGCGCGCCGGCCGGCGGGGCAAAGGGATTCTCAACAGCGCCAATGTAGTAAGTGGGCGGCGCAGTCAAGGCGCGGCCTGACATGAACGTTCCGCCGTCGCGCATGGTGCGCGCCGCGGCGATGAGCGAAACCGAGTCGAGATCGAAGACCGGCTTGGCTCCGGGGTGGTCTCCGTTGGCCACGCCGTCGCCGGTGAGGCAGAGGACGTTTTCAATGCCCAGGGCGGTGGCGCCGAGAAGATCGTTTTGCAGAGCGATGCGATTGCGATCGCGGCAGGTCATCTGCAAGACGGCAGTGTAGCCGTTGCGGGCCATGATGGCGCAGGCAGCCATGCTGGAGAGCGCAGTGTTGGCGCTGGCCGCATCAGTGGAGTTGATGGCGCTGACCCAGGGGGCAAGCTGCTCAGCCTGGGTGAGGACGGAGGAACCGTTGGCCGCGGTTCCCGGCGCGACCTCGCCGGTGAGCACAAAGTCTCCTGAGTTCAAATCGTTCTCAAGGCGGCCGGCAGGCACCTCGCGCTTTGCCGGCAGCGGGATGATGGTGGGCATGCCTTCGAGGGCTTCGGCGATCCAAGTGGAACGGCCGCCGAAGTTGAATTCGCGGGGAGGCAGGCGCTCAGGCAGAACTCCGCCGTTATGTTCGACGATGTCGCGCCAGGCGCACTCCATTGTCGGGTCGAGTTCGCAGAATCCGTCCTGGCGCACGCCGCCGCAAGGGCCGTTGCGGATCTCCTTTTTGCAGCGCGTGGGGCAGCGGAGGGCGGTGACGTTGAGCATGCAATTGCCGCACATCTGGCAATCGAAGAGGGCGCCTTTGACCTGCCGCTCCATCCAGGCCATGGGCCTTTCAAGGTGCTTTCTGCCCACCACTTTGACGACGGGGCGGAGCAGGGCCAGGCCGACATGAACGGCTTGAATGACGAGACGGGTGGAGGTGCTCATGCCGGTGCCGGCCATTTTGAAGCAATCTTTTGGTTCCTGATTCGACGGTGTGGACATGAGGCCCCCCTCCAACTTTGGCTGCTCCGGTAACGCCTGACTTGCCTGCAGATTGAGGCCGAACCAAGGAGGACTTAGCAGCAGATCTCTCGGTAAGCCGTCGCCTTGCCAGATGCAAGCCTTCAACGCGGAAAGGATATCACAGAAAAAAAACACTTAGATGAGCCGCACGTCACAGGGCCTGTGTTTCGCTGCGCGGAACAGCGGTGGCGCAGTTGCCGAAATTTCAGTTGGATCAAAGCAGCGGCGCGATTTTTGTTATCCGCCAGTAAGTCAAACTTATACGGTGAGATATTGCGCGAATTAGTTGGAATGTATTGGGTGTTGGGGGTGAGGGCGCCCTGTGGTGAGCGGCCCCGCCGCTGAACCAGGTTGTGGCCGGGCGCACGCCCTGAAGGTTGTGGCGCATGGTATTGTTTCTGTTGGGCAAAATCAGGAGCTTGACTTCGATTTGAGTCGAGAGGAAAGGCCGGTTTGAACATGCTGGTGATTGCAGAAAAGATTAACGGGACCCGTAAGCTGGTGAACAAGGCAGTCATGGAGCGCGACGCTGCGTTCATACAAAATCTGGCACGCGCGCAGGCAGAGGCGGGGGCGGATTATCTAGACATCAATGCGGGGACGATGCCGGAGCGCGAATGCGACGACATTGTCTGGATGGTGAATCTGGTTCAGGAAGTTGTGGACAAGCCATTGTGCCTGGACAGCGCGAACCCGGATGCTCTGCTTGCCGGGCTGGCCGCATGCAAGCAACCGCCGATGATCAACTCAATCAGCGGCGAAGAGAACCGGCTGCGGGATGTGTTGCCGGTGGTGGCCAAGCACGGGCTGAAGACGCTGGCGCTGGCGATTGACAGCAACGGCATTCCGGAGAGCTGCGAAGGGCGCATGGCGAATATCCGGCGGCTGTTTGCGGAAACGCGAAAGGCCGGGGTGCCGGACGAGAACATGTACGTGGACCCACTGGTGATGTCGGTTGCGACGGCGCCGGATGCCTGCACGATTACGCTGGAGACGATGCGGCAGATCAAGGCGGAGTTTCCGCTGGCGCATTTGACGGGCGGTCTGAGCAACATCTCGTTTGGATTGCCGGGGCGGACACTGATCAACCGGGCGTTCTTGACGCTGGCGGTGAATGCGGGCCTTGACTCGGCGATCATGGATCCGACGGACCGGGGCTTGATGGAGACGCTCTACGCGACGAATGCGGTGCTGGCGATTGATGCCTATTGCGCGCAGTATTCGCGTGCATTCCGCAAGGGTGTAATCGGGACCAAGCCGCCTTCAAAGGGTGGGCCGGCGGCGGTTTGATGTGCGCTGAGGGACCAGGGACTGTTGATCCGGTCCGAGACTGGTTTGGGGTTTCCCACTTTTGTGTAAAGCATGCGAAAAGGTGGGGAACCGCCCTTGACTCAGGCGAAGCGGTAGCGGGGCGGGTTCACGCGTCAGCAAGTCAGCGAGTCAGCACCGCTTCGCGGAGGAGCAAGTCAGCGGGATTGTTGATGGGTTGAGATTCTCCACCCTTGCGGCAGAAGAGACGCTCAGGGATGGGGCAGAGATGCGGGATGCGCAGGCATATTTTCAGGGGAGGAAATGATGGGGTTCCCAAGCGACATTGAGATTGCGCAGAGCACAACGATGCTGCCAATCGTAGAGATTGCCCGGGCGGCGGGCATAGACGAAGACGATATTGAACTGTACGGGAAGTACAAGGCCAAGATCGATTGCAATTTGTATCAAAGGCTCAAGAGCAAGGCGGACGGAAAGCTGATTCTGGTTACGGCGATTACGCCCACGCCTGCCGGGGAAGGCAAGACCACAACGTCGGTGGGGCTGGGCGATGCGCTGCACAAATTGGGGAAGAAGGTCATGATCGCCCTGCGCGAGCCATCGCTGGGACCGGTGTTTGGCGTGAAGGGCGGGGCAGCAGGCGGCGGGTATGCGCAGGTGGTTCCGATGGAGGATATCAATCTTCACTTCACCGGAGATTTCCACGCGATTGGCGCGGCGAACAACCTGCTGGCGGCGATGCTGGACAACCATATCTATCAGGGCAATGCGCTGGGGATCGATCCGCGCAAGATTACCTGGAAACGCTGCATGGACATGAACGACCGTCAACTGCGGTTTATTGTGGACGGGTTGAACGGGAAGGCCAACGGGAGCCCGCGCGAAGACGGATTCGACATCACTGTGGCGTCGGAGATCATGGCGATTCTTTGCCTGAGCCGCGATCTGGATGATTTGAAGGCGCGGATCAAGAAGATCATTGTGGGCTATACGTGGGCCGACAAGCCGGTGACGGCCGGGGAGTTGAAGGCCGAAGGCGCGATGACGGCGCTTTTGAAGGACGCGCTGAAGCCGAACCTGGTGCAGACGCTGGAGCATACGCCGGCCTTGATTCACGGCGGCCCGTTTGCCAACATTGCCCACGGCTGCAACAGCGTGATGGCGACGACGACGGCGTTGAAGCTGGCCGACTACGTGGTGACGGAGGCGGGCTTCGGCGCGGACCTGGGCGCGGAGAAGTTTATCGACATCAAGTGCCGGGCGGCAGGCATCAAGCCATCGGTAGTGGTGATTGTGGCCACGGTGCGCGCGCTCAAGATGCACGGCGGCGCGCAAAAGAAGGAACTGCACCTGGAAGATCTGGCGGCGCTGGAGAAGGGGCTGCCGAATCTGCTGAAGCACCTTGAGAACATCACGGTAAAGTTTGGCCTGCCGGCGGTTGTGGCCATCAACCGGTTCCCTACCGACACTGAAGCGGAGATGAAGCTGATCGATACGAAATGCCGGGAGTATGGGGCCAATGTGGCGCTCTCAGAGGTGTGGGGCAAGGGCGGCGACGGGGGAGCCGAACTGGGCAAGGAAGTGATCCGGCTGGCAGAGCAGGCCAGCAGTAATTTCCGCTTTATTTATGACACCGAGCTGCCGATCAAGGAGAAGGTGGAAGCGATTGTGCGCGAGGTATATGGCGGCGACGGCGTGGACTTTGCCCCGGCGGCCCAGAAGCAGATGATCAGGCTGGAAGAGCTGGGGCTGGGAAATCTGCCGATCTGCATGGCCAAGACGCAGTATTCGCTGTCAGACGATCCGCTGAAGCTGGGATGGCCCAAGGGCTTCCGGGTAACGGTGAGGAACCTGAAGGTCTCTGCCGGAGCGGGCTTTATTGTCGCGCTGACCGGGGAGATTATGACCATGCCGGGGCTGCCGAAGGTGCCGAGCGCGGAGAAGATCGACGTGGACTCGGCGGGCAAGATTTCGGGGCTGTTTTAGAGAAGTGATGGGTTCGCGCCTGTTCGCTCGCCGGTTGGGGAGCGGCGGGCGCGGAGAATGCGTTCAAGAGCACGCCCAAGACCGGGCAACCGGCTGGGCGTGTTTTTGCGTGCGGGCGCCGCGACAGCAGCCGAAAATGGGATCTCTCTGGCATTCTGCAAAGTCAAGATGGCGCCTCATAGCGAGCCTGCATTTGTTCGCTCGGTGGCTATGTGCTCATGGAATTGAGCGTTAGCAGACAAAAGCCACTGGACAACTGTGATTCTCAAGTGAAATGATTATCGGCGTTGAAGGTTAGGCAATTCCCGCGCTTCCCCTGCGCCAGGGCCGACAGCAATCACGCTGAAAATGCGCCCCGAGCTCGATTTTGCAGAGTGGGATGAACCTGGCCGAGCAGCTCTTTAGAACCAGCTACACCCTTTAGCAACAGCTACGCCCTTTCAACCAGGCACGCCCTTTCATTTGATGGCAGCAAGCAAACCGAGGAGGAGAGTCCCCCATTGGCAAAGATCGAGTTGAATACATTCATTTCCCAGGTGATCGATCGATTGAAGCCAGGAATTTTTGCGGCCGGGATCCCGGTGCTGGTGGCCGTTGCGCTGCTGGGGCCGGCAGTGGGCTGCCGCAACCGGGCGAGGAACGTCGCGGGGGGCAAGCATCTTGATTTCAACCAGGATGTGCAACCAATTCTGGCCAGCCATTGCTTTACCTGTCACGGGCCTGATCCGGAGATGCGCAAGGGCGGGCTGCGACTGGATCTGGAGGAAGCGGCATTCAAGAAGCGGCCGGGCCACCCGGACGCGATTGTGCCGGGGTATCCGGACAAGAGCGAGTTGATCAAGCGGATCGAGTCACACGATCAGCACCGGCTGATGCCGCAGACCTCGCAGGGCGAGGCGAAGCCGATGAAGGCGGAAGAGATTGCGATCTTGCGTGAGTGGGTGAAGGAGGGCGCGGCTTACCGGCCCCACTGGGCCTTCGATCAACCTGAGCGCGCCTCACTGCCGGCCGCAGAGACCGCGGACCCGTGGGTGAAGAATCCGATTGATGCGTTTGTGCTGGCGCGGATGAAGCAGGATGGGTTGCATCCCTCACCCGAAGCGGACAAGACCACGCTGATCCGGCGGGTCTCGCTGGACTTGACGGGACTGCTGCCGACGCCGGCAGAGGTGAAGGCGTTTGTGAACGACAAGTCGCCACAAGCGTACGAGCACCTGGTGGATGGGCTGCTGGCGCGACCGAGCTATGGCGAGCATCGGGCGCGGTATTGGCTGGATTATGCGCGCTACGCGGACACGTATGGACTGCACTTCGACAATACGCGGGACATTTGGCCTTATCGCGATTACGTGATTCGATCGTTCAACAGCAACAAGCCATTCGACCAGTTTGCGATGGAACAGATTGCCGGGGATTTGATGCCGGCCAAGAGCCTCGATCCGCTGATTGCCAGCGGGTATGTGCGGCTGGGCGTGAGCAGCAACGAGGGCGGGACAATTCCTGAAGAGCTGCGCGCAAACATTGCGCGGGAGCGCACCGAGGCGTTTGGGGCCACGTTCATGGGGCTGACGGTGGGCTGCGCGGTTTGCCACGATCACAAATACGACCCGACGACGCAGAAGGATTTCTATGCGCTGACGGCATTCTTCAACAACATTGAGGAAGAGCCATTCAATCGGGACCGTCCGGTGTGGGCGCCGGTGGTGCGGATTCCGAAGGCGCAGAATCAGGACGCGTACAACAAGGTGTTCGCCCGGCGTAGCGAGCTTCAGAGCCAACTAAACGATCTGCATGCGCAGCAGAAAGCCCTGATAGAGAAGTGGCTGCAATCGCGGCAGAATGCGCCGCAGCCGGTGGCCGTAGACAAGCTGATGCTGCGCCTGCGGCTGGATGAAGACGGCGGCGACGTGCTGAAGAACAGCGCACTGCACGCGCAGACGGCGACCTTCCCGGTGGGCAAGTCGAAGCCGGAGTGGGGCGAGACGACGTGGCTGTGGCCGGACTTCAGAATGAACACCAGCACCCGCATCCTGCTGGGGCAGACCGGCGACTACGAGAGCAATCAGGCCTTCTCAACGGGCGGGTGGGTGATGTTGCGCTCGGCGCCGAACTATCCGCTGGATCAGTCGGGCACGCTGATCTCAAAGATGGATACGACGCAGCACGATCGGGGCTGGGACCTGGCTCTGGAGCACGGAAAGATTGCCGTGGACCTGGTGAATGAGGAACCGGACATCAAGGATCCTCCGCTAGAGACACCGGGAGATGGCAAGCCGATGAAGGAGAAGTTCAGCTACCCGGCGCCGGCGGAGTTATCGGCTGCGGATCTATCGCCGGATAAGGAGGGCGGTCCGAAGAAGAAAGAGAAGGAAGCAGAAAAGATCAAGTTCCCCAAACCGAAGCCGGTGACGGCGAAGGACACAACGCCGCGGGTTGCGATTAAAGTGTTGACGCTGGATACGCTGCCGGTAGATGGGCATTGGAAGCATGTGTTCTTTACCTACGACGGGTCGGGCAAGGCGTCGGGGGTCAAGGTTTATGTGAATGGAGTGCAGGCGGCGACGCGGGTAGTGGTGGATACGCTGGGCAAGCAGTCGCTGCGGACGCAGGCGCCGATGCAGCTTGGATGGCGCTATCCGGAGGCGACGCCCGCGAAGGAGACGCGCTACCAGGACGTCAGGCTCTATGAGCGCGCGCTGGCCGCGGAGGAAGTAAAGCGGCTGCCTTATGAGGATTACGTTGCCGAGATTGTGAGCAAGCCTGAGAGCCAGTGGAGCGCAGACCAGTGGCACGCGGTGAGCCAGTACTACTTCAACAATCTGGACAGCACAGACAAGGCGCTGCGCAGCCAGCTTGAACAGTTGAATGCGCAACTGGACAAGCTTTCAGAAGGCGGACCACTGACTCTGGTTTCGTGGGAGCGGCCTGCGATTGCGTATGCGGACGTGCTGACGCGCGGCGTGTACACGGCGCGCACGGAGCGGGTGGAAGCGAACACGCCGCACTATTTGCCCGCGCTGCCGGCGGGGATGCCGCACAACCGGCTGGCCCTGGCAAAGTGGACGGTGAGCCCAGAGAATCCGCTGACGGCGCGGGTGACGGTGAATCGGATGTGGAACGAGATGTTCGGCGCCGGACTGGTGGAGACGACGGAAGACTTCGGCATCATGGGGCAGAGGCCGTCGCATCCGAAGCTGCTTGACTGGCTGGCGGTCGAGTTCCGCGACAGCGGATGGAACGTGAAGCACATGTACAAGCTGATGGCGATGTCGGCGACGTACAGGCAAAGCGCGAAGGCGACGCACGACCAGATGTTGAAGGATCCGCGCAACCTGCTGCTGGCGCATGGGCCGCGGTTCCGCATGGATGCGGAGATGCTGCGGGATGTGGCGCTGCAATCGAGCGGGCTGCTGGTGAACAAGATCGGCGGCCCAAGCGTAAAGCCGTATCAGCCGCCGGGTTTGTGGGAGCAGATCAGCTATCCGACGGCCGACACCGTGCATTATGCGCAGGGCAGCGGCGAGCAACTCTACCGTCGCAGCATGTACAGCTATTGGAAGCGGATGGCGATTCTGCCGGATATGGATTCGTTCGATGCGCCCATGCGCGACGCGGTGTGTACGCGGCGGCAGCGGACGGATACGCCGCTGCAGGCGCTGGTGACGATGAACGATGTGCAATGGGTTGAGGCGGCACGGGCGCTGGCGGAGCGGGTGATCAAGCAGGGCGGAGAGCAGCCGGAGCAGCGCATCAAGCTGATGAGCGAACTTCTGCTGGCGCACGATCCGCCGCCGCAGATGGCCCAGGTGCTGGACAACTCGCTGGCGCAGATGGAGAAGCACTACAAGGCTGATCCGAAGGCGGCGCATCAACTTGTGGAAGCAGGCGAGAAGAGGCCCGACAGTTCGATCCCGGAGCCGGAGCTGGCGGCGTGGACCATGGTGGCCAGCGAGATGCTGAATCTGGATGAAACGGTAACCAAGTAGCGACGGAGGTTCGTGTGAAGCAGCATCCCTTATGTACCGATAATGAGCACGCAGAGAACGTACTTGGGCTTCCGATTCCTACCGGGCTGAAGCAGGAGTGGATGGCTCTGGAAAACCGGCGGCGTTTTCTTGGGCGGGCCGGCAAGGTGCTGGGCTGGGCAGCGATGGCGAGCCTGATGGGCGACCGCGGAGCAAGCGGTGATGCACATGCGGCCTCTACGCCGGCAGCGCAGGGACCTCTTTCTCCGGCGGAGTTGAAGCTGCCGCATTTTGCGCCGAAGGCGAAGCGCGCGATCTATTTGTTCATGTCGGGCGCACCGCCGCAGATTGACATGTGGGATTACAAGCCGAACCTGGCGGCGATGTATGACAAGGATCTGCCAGATTCTGTGCGCGGCGGGCAGCAGTTGACGGGCATGACGGCAGGACAAGCGCGGTTTCCGATTGCGCCCTCGCATTGGGCCTTCAAGCGGTATGGCAAGACGGGGACGTGGGTAAGCGACCTGCTGCAGAATACCGGCAAGGTCGTGGACGATCTGACGATCATCAAGACGCTGAACACCGACGCCATCAATCACGAGCCGGCGATCATGCTGATGAATACGGGCAACTTGAATCCGGGCAAGCCTTGCCTGGGCTCGTGGCTTGCGTATGGACTGGGGAGCATGAACGACAATCTTCCGACGTTCATGGTGTTGCAGACGAAGGTGAACCCGAAGGAGAACAACCAGCCGGTTTCATCGCGGCTGTGGAGCAGCGGGTTTCTTTCATCGGAGTATGCAGGTGTCGGGCTTCGCTCGGGCGGCGATCCGGTGCTTTTCCTGACCGATCCGAATGGAGTGAGCCGCGAGGTGCGGCGCAAGATGCTGGATGCGGTTGAGCAGATCAACCGGCAGACGTATGAGGAGCTGGGCGATCAGGAGACGAATGCGCGCATTGCTCAGTATGAGATGGCGTACAGAATGCAGGCATCCGTGCCGGAGTTGGCAGATTTGAGCAAAGAGCCGCAATCGACCTGGGACTTGTACGGTGAGGATGCCAAGGAGCCGGGCAGCTTTGCCTACAACTGCCTGATGGCGCGGCGCATGGCCGAGCGCGGGGTGCGGTTTACGCAGGTGTACAAGCGGGGATGGGATGTACACGGGAATGTGACGGGGACGCTGCCGATTCTTTGCATGGAGACGGATCGGGCCTGCTATGCGCTGGTAACGGATTTGAAACAGCGCGGGCTGCTGGACGACACGCTGGTGATGTGGGGCGGGGAGTTTGGGCGCACCGTTTACAGCCAGGGCGGATTGACGCCGGAGAACTATGGACGCGACCATCACCCACGCTGCTTTACGGGGTGGATGGCAGGCGGCGGTGCGCGGCCGGGGATCACGTATGGCGAGACGGATGAGTACAGCTATAACGTGGCGAAGGATCCGGTACACGTCAGGGATTACAACGCGACGATTCTGCACTGCCTGGGAATCGACCATAACAAGCTGATCTACAGGTCGCAGGGTCTGGATCAGAAGCTGACCGGACCGGTGACAGCGAACGTGGTTCAAGGCCTTCTTGCATGATGAACGTGAAAGAACTGTTGGCAGGCGCCAACCGGCAGTTGGAAAAGTTGAAGAAGACACGGGCTGCCGGAATAGTGAAAGAGTTGGCAGCAATCGCGGATAGGCTGCTGCCGACGAGCGAATTAACGAGGGCGGTGTGGCTTGCGTCGCTGGTGTTCAGTGTGGCGCTGCTGCTGCTGCCGTTGCTCGTGAAGCTGGACGGCCGGCCGCATGCGGACTGGGAGCAGTTCCTGGGACGGTTCCATCCGCTGGCGGTGCATCTTCCAATCGGATTTCTTGTGCTGGTTCCGCTGCTGGAGTTGGCGGGATTCTACCGGCCCGCGCTGCGCGAGGCTGCATCGTTTGTGCTGGGATTGAGCTTCGTCTGTTCACTGGGCGCGGTGACGCTGGGATTTCTGCTGGCGTTTGGCGGCGGAAGCACAGGAGCCGTGGTGACGCGGCACATGTGGGGCGGGGTTGCGCTGACCATCGGCGTGCTGGTGTGCCTGCTGGCGCGACCCTTCTGGGAGTCGGACGCGGTGCAGCACGTGTATCCGTGGATGCTGACTTGCCTGCTGCTGGTGCTGACGTACACGGCGCACGAAGGCGGCACGCTGACGCACGGGGCCAGCTACCTGACGGATTACCTGCCTGCACCGGTGAAGCACTTGCTGCGGCTGGGCGGCACAGCGGATGAAGCAACGCCGGGGTCGTTTTATGTGAAGCACATTCATCCGATTCTGGATGCGAACTGCGTAAGCTGCCACGGCGCGGCGAGCACCAAGGGCGGGCTGCGGCTGGATTCGTATGGGCAACTGATGCGCGGCGGCAAAGATGGGGCGGTAGTTGTGGCAGGGAACCCGAGCAATAGTTTACTGCTGCACCGGGTGATGCTTGAGCCGAGCGACAAGCAGTTTATGCCGGCGGAAGGCAAGCCGCCGCTGAAGCCGGAAGAGATTGCTTGGCTGACGGCGTGGATTCAGCAGGGAGCGTCACCGACGGCAACCAAACTGGCGGGGATTGCCATCGAGGAAGCGCCGGAGGAGTTGCCCATGAAGCCGGTGGGCGACTATAGCGCGCTGATGGCGGAGATTGCGCAAATGGCCGCTGGGCAGGGCGCCAAGCTGGTTCCGGTTTCGCACAACGCCAGCGATGGACTGATTTTGAACACGGTGGATATTGCGCCGACGTTCAACGATGCGCAGCTTGCGTCGCTCCAGAAGTTTGCGCCGTACGTTGTTGAGGCGGAGCTGGGGCGCACGGCGGTTACGAATGCGAGCTTTGATACGCTGGCGAAGTTTACCAATCTGCGCGCGCTGCACCTGGAAGGGACGGCGGTGACCGGGGATGGAATTGCGAAGCTGGCCGGCTTATCGCAACTGACCTATCTGAATCTGAGCGGAACGAAGGTTACGGCGGCGGCGGCGGCACAGATTGCATCGCTGAAGACTCTGCGCCACGTTTATCTCTACAACACACCAGCCCAACCCGCGGCCACCGCGGCAGCGATGCAGCCCATCGCGAGGAGTGCACAATGAGCCAAGCAAACAATCTGGACAGGCGGACGTTTCTTGCCGGCACGGGAGCCGTGGCACTGGCAGGCCTGGCAAGCGGGCAGGCGGAGGCGCAGACGAGCGCGGCAAAGTGCGACGCAAACACGCTGGTAACAGGCAACGGGACGTGGACTTACCGCGTGGTGGAGGGATGGGGACATCTGCCGGCGGGGACAGCTTTCGGCGGGACACACGGCGGCATTGCGACCGACAAGGCGGGTCACGTTTACGTGAGCACACAGAGCGAGACGGGCATTCTTGTGTATAGCCCGGAAGGCACGCTGCTGAAGACGATTGCGCATGAGTACCCGGAAGTTCATTCGCTGGTGCATGCCGAGGAGAATGGTGAAGAGTATTTCTACGCGACCGTGCAGAAGGGAACGCCAACCGAGAACTGGCTGTTTGTGAAGATGAAGACGGACGGCACGACCGTGCAGAAGATTACCGCGCCCCAGGAGGCAGGCTTCAAGCAGCCGAACGAGTGGAAGCTGACGGCAGCAGTGCCGGGGCCGGATGGGTCGATCTTCATCGCCAATGGCTATGGGGATTCGCGCATGTTCCGCTTCGACAAGAACGGAAACTTCAAGGCGAGCTATGCGGGCAAGGGCAAGACGGAAGGCATGTTTGACTGCAACCATGGAATGAGCGTGGATACGCGCTATGACCAGCCGCTGCTGCTGATCTGCGACCGCGCGAACCGGCGGCTCTGCCATTTCGATTTCGACGGCAAGTTTGTACGCACCGTGACGCAGCATATGCGGCTGCCCTGCCAGATCAGCTTCCACGGCGATTTTGCGGTGGTATCAGAGTTGGAGGGGCGAGTGACGATTCTGGACCGGGACAACGTGCCGGTGGCGTTTCTTGGCGACAATCCGGACAAGACGCAATGGGCCGGATACAAGTTGCTGCCTGGGGATGTGGCGGTGACCAGCTTCAGCGCGGCACATGGCGTACACGTGGACCAGAACGCGAACATCTATGTTTCCGACTGGAACCAGACGGGGCGGATTACCAAACTGGAGCGCGTAACGGCCTAGCGGCAACAGCTGCAGTTGTTTGCAGCACGCTTCCCTGTTCGGCCGGCTCACCAGACTATGTGGGATTTCAATTGCAACTGCCCAGTGGCTCTCTCTTGAGAAAGCAGCCACTGGGCAGTTGCGCTTTCCCTTGATATTTAGTGGGAACCCCAAATGGCAGAAACGGGGGGAAGCGCGCCGCGCCTGATCCGGCTTAGCGCCAGCGGAAGATACGCAGCGATACGGCGAAGGCCACCACCAGCCAGGCGGCGAGTATGGCGACAGGAGTGGCTAACTGGGCGAGGCTCATGCCCTGGAGCATGTTGCCGCGCATGGCGTCAATGGCCGCGGTGAGAGGCAGGGCGCGGACGAGAGGTTGAATGGCGGCAGGAAAGCGGCTGGCCGAGAAGAAGACGCCGGAGAGAATCCACATGGGGAGCATGACGAGATTCATGAGGCCGGATGCAGCTTCCATGGTTTTGGCGCGCGAGGCAACGAGCAAGCCCAAGGCGGAGAAGCAGAGCGAAGTGAGGACGCAGAGGAAAGCCAACTGAACGAGCGGACCGCGAAACGGCACGGCAAAGACCAGGCGGGCAAAGCCGAGAAAGGCCACCACCTCAATCACCAGCATGACGAGGCGGGAGAGAATGAACGAGAGGAGATACTGCCAGCGCGGCATGGGCGAGGCGACGAGGCGCTTGAGCAGTTTTTTCTGGCGGGCCTCCACGATGGCAAAGCCGAGCCCCCACATGGCTGAGCCCATCAGGTTCATTCCCAGCAGGCCGGGGACTACGAAATCGATATAGCGGGAGCCGGTTTCATGCACAAGCTGGCTCTGCGCATGAATGGCTTCGCGCTGGCCGGCGGCGGCCTGGATATCGCGGTCAACCAGCATGCGGGCGATGCGGGCGTCAGGGTTGGTATCGTCAAATTCGTAGGTAACGCCATTCGGATTTTGAATGGCCAGAAGCAGAATGTTGCCAGTGGCCAGGGCATGCGTGCCGGCGGCTTCATTCAGCGTAGTTGCTGAGAGCCCCTTGTCGGCGGCGAGGGCCTGGGTAATTTGAACGGTTGTGGCGCCCACGGGAAGCACGTCGGCGGGGCGGTTGCGGAAGGCGATGCCAAGCCCGACGGCGAGCAGAATGGGGAAGACGAAGATCCAGAAGATGGCTTCAGGCTCGCGCAGGATGAGGAAGAAGCGGATGACGGTGAGTTGGTAGAGGCTGCTGAGCCGGAGCTTATTCATCGCGCAGGTTCCTTCCCGTAAGGCCAACGAAGACATCTTCAAGGGATGCCGAATGGGTGCGGAACTCGCTCAGGTGGAGGTGCTGAGCAGCGAGCGCGGCGAAGATGCGCGGGACCGCGGTGTGCAGCACGCTGACTGAGAGTTGATGGAGTCCGGCATCGACGCGGTGGGACTGGACGCCGGGAATCTTCAGAAGCAAATCCGCATCCACGAAGCCATGAGCGGGTCCGGGGGCGGATCCAGGACCGGCGGATTCCTGCGCAGAGACGGCAAACTCGACGATGTGCTCGGCGCCTACTGAGGCGATGAGCTGTTGCGGAGTTCCGAGCGCAATGATGCGGCCGTGGTCCATGATGGCGACGCGGTCGCAGAGGCGCTCGGCCTCTTCCATGTAATGCGTTGTGAGGATGATGGTTCGGCCGTCCTGCTTGAGGGCGTCGACGAGGTCCCAAAGATGGCGGCGGGCCTGGGGGTCGAGTCCGGTTGTGGGCTCGTCGAGGAACAGCAACTCGGGATCGCCGACAAGCGCGCAGGCCATGGCCAGACGCTGCTTTTGCCCGCCGGAAAGGGTGCCGACGCGGGCGTTGCGCTTCTCTTCAAGTTGCGCGGTGCGGATGGACTCCTCTACCGGGATGCCGCGGTGAAAGAAGCTGCGAAAGAGGCGCAGGGTTTCTTCAACCGTGAGCTTGTCAGGGAATTGGGTCTCCTGCAGCTGGACACCGGTAAGCTGGCGGAGTTGGCTGGCACTGTTGCGCCAGTCGAGGCCGAGCAACTGCACCTGGCCGGCGTCGGGATCGGTGAGGCCCTCGCAGATTTCGATGGTGGTGGTTTTGCCGGCGCCATTGGGGCCCAGCAGGCCGAAGCATTCGCCGCAGCTCACTTCAAGGTCGAGACCATCGACGGCGACCACGTCAGCAAAGGTTTTGCGCAGGCCGCGCAGGACGAGCGAAGGGCCGCGCGCAGCCTGATCTTGCGACGGCCGGGGTGTGGGCGGCGGAGCAGTTTGCGTCTCAGTCAAGAGCGGACCCTCATCCCAAGATTAAGGTGAGACAGCATGGGCGAGCAAGGCGCGGTGCGCTATCTGTAGACCTCCGGGATGAAGGTCTGCTCCTGGATGGGCGGCCGGACATAGTTCGACTTCTCCAGTTTGGGCAAAGCCAACGGCTCCGGGGTCAGGTCGCGGTAGACAAACTGGGAGAGCAGATGGCGGATGACATTGAGCCGGGCGCTTTTCTTGGATTCCGCATTCACCACAAACCAGGGCGCCTGTTTGGTGTCAGTGACGGCGAACATTTCGTCTTTGGCACGGGAGTACTCTGCCCAATGCCTTCGCGATTCGAGGTCCATGGGGCTGAGCTTCCATCGCTTGGTGACGTTCTTCATGCGGTCCTGAAAGCGGCGCTCCTGCTCTTCGTCGCTGACCGAGAACCAGTATTTGATGAGGCGAATGCCGGAGCGGACGAGCATGCGCTCAAACTCGGGACAGCTGTGCATGAACTCAAGGTACTGATCCTCTGTGCAGAATCCCATGACGCGCTCAACGCCGGCGCGGTTATACCAACTGCGGTCAAACAGAACGATCTCGCCGGCCGCGGGCAGGTGGGCTGCGTAGCGCTGGAAGTACCATTGGGTCTGTTCGCGCTCAGTGGGCGTGCTGAGCGCAACGACGCGACAGACGCGCGGATTCAGCGACTCAGTGATGCGCTTGATGGCACCCCCTTTGCCGGCTGCGTCGCGGCCTTCAAAGATGACAACGACGCGCAGCTTCTCAGTGCGCACCCATTCCTGCAGCTTGACGAGCTCAATCTGAAGGCGGCGAAGCTCGCGGTCATAGTCAATATCCTTGCCGATCTGAAGCGCCTTGCCATTGACGGGTGCGGGCAGGTCACCGCCCTTCTTCTTTCCTCCGTTCGGTGCAGCCTCAACTGGAATCGGTGTTTTGGAATCCTTGTCCTTCTCTTTCATCGATCTTCCCTCCAACCCGGCTCGCCGGACAACTGGCCATGATAGCGCAAAGGTGGTTTGGCTGCGCCGTGGACCCTACGGACGCCGCCGCGATCATCATAGTCCCGTGAGGTGGGAGGATGGGCGATCAGAGGCAATGATTCGAAGGCGGATTCCGGTATTGAGGGAGTTGCGCCAAATCGGGATGCCGCCGCAGCGGAGCAGGCAGGCCCGGTTATACTGGGTTGGCGATTGCGGCGCATGCACGCCAGTGAGGGCTTGGAAGAGCGCAGTTTCTGCAATGTGCGAGGAGAAAGATATTGGGTAGACAGGAAATTCCCCGCGATCTGGACGCCGTGCTGAACGAAGCCTGGGAGGCGGCGCGAAAGGTTCCCGGCTTTCTGATGGAGCAGGAGGCACGGCTGCTTGGGACAATTGCGGCGTGCGTGCCTGCCGATGGCGTGATTGTGGAGATTGGCAGCTTCAAGGGCAAGTCGACGGTCATGTTGGGGAAGGTGGCGGCGCATTACGGATTGGGGCCGGTGGTAGCGATTGATCCGCACAACTTCAACAATGCGGAGTTGCAGGATTTCAGGGTGGATGCGGAGGCATCGTCTTTTCTGGATTTTCTCCGCAATATTGATGCGGCGGGCGTGAGCGGCCAGGTTGAGGTTTATCGCGCGTATTCGACGGATGTGGCGAGGGAGTGGACTCGGCCCATTCGCTTCTTGTGGATTGACGGCGATCACAGTTACGCGGGTGCGAAGGCGGACTTTGACGGATTCTCCTCTTTCGTGAACCCGCTGGGCGTTGTGGCGCTGCACGATGCCCTGCACGAGTTTTCAGGGCCGATCAGGGTGTTTGTGGAAGAGATGCTGCGTTCCGACAGGTTTGGGGCAGCAGGATTTGTGAACTCCATCGCGTGGTCGCAGTTCCGGCCTGAGGATGGCAGCAGATTCAAAAGGCAGCGGACCAGCCTTGAGCGAGTGGCAGCGCCGCTGATTCCGCTGGTGAGGGATGAGCAGAATTTGCGCGGGCTGAAAAAGATTCTGTTCAAGCTGCAGCGGTCACGGGTTCCGCGGCGAGGGGTTGAGCCAGGGGAATGGGCTGCTCTTCTGGGTGGCTAGTGTGGTGTCTCTGAGTTTCTATGTAGAACAAATGCAGGTCCTTCGGCTCACCATCCCCAAGCTGGAAAGCGCTTGGGGCCCCGTTCGCTCAGGATGACGGCGAGAATCAATTGTTATCTGACCTTCCATTTTGTTGACAGAGCGGCGAGCTTTTCATCCATTGTGGGCTGCGGAATGGGCACGGACTTCTGCTGCTGCCTCGGCGCAGGACGCGCGGCAGGCGCAGAGAGCGCCTTGATTGAGAGCGCGATGCGTTTGGCGCGGGCGTCAACACCGAGCACTTTGACTTTGACGATTTGACCGGTCTTGACGGCTTCAGAGGGCTCTTTGATGAAGCGATTGGAGAGCTCGCTGATGTGGACGAGGCCATCCTGGTGGACGCCGATGTCAACGAATGCGCCGAACTTTGTGACGTTGGTGACGACGCCTTCAAGCACCATGCCGGGCTGCACGTCGGCAATCTCGCGGACCAGGTCGTGGAAGCTGGGGGCGACGAATTTGTCACGCGGGTCGCGGCCCGGCTTGCGCAGCTCGGCGAGAATGTCGTTGACCGTGTAGGCGCCGGCGGAGAGCTGCCTGGGATCGACCTGCTCGAGGAGCTGCGGCTGACTGATGAGCTGCTCAACCGATGCATGCAGAAGTCCGGCGATCTGCTCGACGACAGGATAGGACTCCGGATGGACGGCGGTCATGTCGAGCGGGTTGTCGCCGTTGCGGATGCGGAGAAAGCCAGCGGCCTGCTCAAAGGTTTTGGGGCCGATGCCGGCCACCTCAAGCACTTGCGCACGCGAGCGGAAGCTGCCTTTCTCATTGCGATGGCTGACGATATTGAGCGCGGTGCGTTCTGTGATGCCGGCGACGAAGCGAAGCAGCGTCCACGACGAGGTGTTGAGATCGACGCCGACCTTGTTGACGCAGCTTTCGATGACGGTTTCCAGCGACTCCTGGAGTTGACGCTGATCGACGTCGTGCTGGTACTGGCCGACGCCGATGGACTTGGGATCTACCTTGACGAGCTCGGAGAGCGGGTCCTGCAAACGGCGGGCGATGGAGATGGCGCCACGCACGGTGAGATCGAGATCGGGGAATTCCTGGCGGGCAACGGCCGAGGCTGAGTAGATGCTTGCGCCGGACTCACTGACGGTGACGGAGAAGATGTCTTCGATTCCCTTCTCGCGCAGGAATTCGCGGACAAAGGCGTCGGTTTCGCGCGAGGCGGTTCCGTTCCCGATGGCGATGGCGCGGACGCTGTGCTGACGCAGCAGGGTCTCGAGTTTGGGCGCGGCTTCAGCATTGCCGTGTTTTGAGGTGTGCAGGTAGAGAACGTCGTGAGCGAGCAGCTTTCCGGTTTCATCGACGACAGCGATCTTGCAGCCGGTGCGGAGGCCGGGATCTATGCCCAGCACGGCGATGGGGCCTGCGGGCGGGGCGAGCAGCAGGTTGTAAAGGTTGTCGCGAAAGACGCGGATGGCCTCAGTGTCAGAGCGATGCTTCAGCTCGAGGCGAATCTCGCCCTGGATGGAGCTGTTGAGGAGGCGCTTCCAGGCGTCGTCGATGGCGAGTTCGAGTTGGGGCGTCCAGTCGCCCTGCCGATGCAGCACGTGACGGTGGAGGATGGCAATGGCGCGGGCCGGCTCCACTTCGATGAGGAAGTAGAGAATGTTTTCGCCTTCGCCGCGGCGGATGGCGAGCATGCGATGCGAGGGGATGGTCTTCACCGGTTCGCTGTACTCGTAGTACATTTTGAATTTTTCCTGCTCGTCGACCGCGTCTGTGCATTTGCGGCTGACGACCACGCCTTCGCCGAAGACGAATTGGCGCAGAGCTTTGCGCACTGATGCGTCTTCGCTGATCCACTCGGCAACGATGTGGCGCGCGCCTTCGAGAGCTTCGTCGATGGTGGTTACGCCGAGTTCGGCGTTGATCAACGTGGCGGCAAAGGCTGCGAGCGGCTGGGCAGTTGGCTGCTGCGCCCAAAGATACTGAGCCAGCGGTTCGAGACCTTTCTCGCGCGCGATGGTGGCCTTGGTGCGGCGCTTTGGCTTGTAGGGGAGATAGAGGTCTTCGAGTTCGCTTTTGTCGAGTGTGGCCTCGATGCGTACCTTCAGATCGTCGGTGAGCTTGCCCTGCTCGGCGATGGAGGCAAGGATGGTTTCCCGGCGGTCCATGAGGTCGCGAAAGTAGCCTAGCTTCTCTTCGATGTCGCGGATCTGGACCTCATCGAGGTTGCCGGTGGCCTCTTTGCGATAGCGGGCGATGAAGGGCACGGTGCCGCCATCGTCGAGCAGCTCGATGACGGAGACGAGGCCGCGCATGGGAAGGTTGAGTGCCTGGGCGATATGAAGAAGGATTTCAGGGGGAAGGTTTCGGGTTTCTTTCATGAGTGTTCTTTGTTCATGGTACATGGGAGCGCTGAGGAAAAACGATGCGCTGATTTGTGCAAAACAGGCAAGGCCAGCTGCGGTGGGGCCAATCGCTTTCGGCAGCGAGGGCTTGGGGCTGTGGTATCCCACCCATCTGCGATAAAGACTGCAGATGGATGGGGCACCCAATTTTCATGGCACGTCAGCAAAAGCACCCGGTCGTGATACTACGCGAGCTGCACTTTGAGGGTGATGCCAATGTCGGAGATTTTTTCAGGGGGCATGTCGACGAGTAACGCTGAATCAGTCTGCTTCCAGTTGACGTTGGTTTTGGAACCGAGCAGTTCCACCTTGAGGATCTTGCCGGGAGCTTGCGGACTGGCGAGGCCGAGGGCTTGGACCGCAGCCTGCTTTTCAGGGCTGCCCATGACGAACGCATACAGAGTGCTGCCCTTGGCGGTGAAGCGGACATCTTCAGGGCCGAGATCCTTCTGCTGGTCCTCGTTGAAGTTGCCGGACTCAATCTTGATTTTCGTTGAGGGGCCTTCGCCATAGATCTTCCAGGGGCGGGTGGCGTAGATGCCTTCGCTGTTGATCTGCATCCAGTCGGTGATCCCTGCGAGAACGACCGTCTCTTCATAGTCAAGTTCGCCGGAGTTGGGCAGGGGGAAGTTAAGCAGCAGGTTGCCGTTCTTGCTGACGATATCGGTGAGCAGGTCAATGACTTTTTTGGCGGTCTTGTACTGCTGGCCGCGGTTGTAATGCCATTGGCCGATGCAGGTATCAGTCTGCCAGGGGTTGCGGGCGATTCCGTCGGAGACGCCGCGCTCGTGATCGAGCAGGCAGGTGCCGAGGGTGCAGTCTGACGGCTCCTTGCTGGTGTAAACGGCTTCAGTACGGGCGCCATGCAACTGCTCGCTGACGTTGTAGAGGTGCGAGACCATCTTCAGCCCGTACTCTCCGAAGGGCAGGTGGCCGTCGGTGTAAAGCAGATCGGGACGGTACTTATCAATGAGGTCGGTCATGCGGCTGAGGTAATGCTGCATCCACGAATCGGGGATGTCCAGGTCATTCCAATCGAGCCTATCGATGACGCGGGCACACCCGGCATCGTGATAGAGGTCGGCAAACTTCGGATCGGCGCCGTCGTAGGGAACACCGGCGAGAGGGCCGCTCTTGTCAGCGCCGTGGCTTGTGGCCCACCACTTGTAGCTGATCCAGAGATGCTCGCTAACGCCGAAGCGCAGGCCGTTCTTTTGCGCTGCCTTTTGCCAGGCGCCCACAACGTCGCGCTTCGGGCCCATGTTGACCGAGTTCCAGCGCGTGTATTTGGAGTTCCACAGGTCGAAGTTGTCGTGATGAACGCCCATGCTGACGAAGTATTTTGCGCCTGCTTTTTTATAGAGGCCCATCAGGTGTTCGGGATCCCACTTTGCGGCCTTCCAGTTATCGACAAGATCCTTGTAGCCGACCTTGCTGGGATGGCCGTAGGTTTCAACGTGGTAGCGATATTGATTGGTGCCCTCGATGTACATGTTGCGGGCGTACCAGTCGCCATATTCGACGGCCGATTGCGGGCCCCAGTGAGACCAGATGCCGAACTTGGCGTCGCGGAACCACTCGGGAATCTGGTAGCCGGAAAGCGAGGCGCGGGTGGGCAGATAACTGCCTTCAGCCTGGGCGCGGGCGAATTTCTTGAGGGCCAGGGCAGAAGTTGCGGCCCCCATCCATTGCAGAAGCTCACGTCTGTTCAAAGCCATGGGTGTGTGTTCCTTTCAATGTGTCTTGCGGCCAAAGATGAGGATACATCGTGATTGCCGGTACGGGCTTGCTGTCACTTCGTTTCCTGCAACTGGATTTTCTGGCGAAGGCGGTCTTCAGCTTCAACATTCCAATAGCCGCAATCGAGCTCAAAGAAGACGGAGGTGTAGGGGATCGTCATCTCGGTCTTGACGATGAGGATGCGGACGAGCTGGGCGGCCTGATCGAGCTTGTGGATGATCTGCTCGTGAGGGAGTTGATGGGCGTGTGCGCCGTGGAGGACGGTGTTGAGCTCCCGCCGGTAGTCCTCGACGCCGGGAGCGTCGTCTTCGGCGACATAGGCGAGTTCGCGGTCAATATAGAGATTGGCGCGGATGTGTTTGGCGGCGGTAATCGCGTCAAGGACTTTGCGCACGACGGGAATCTGATCCTGACCGGAGACGATGGTCTCGATGCCGGGTTTGGATTGCGCGGGATAGGCTGCGTCGGCGACGACGATCCAGTTGCGATGGCCGTAAAGGGGCACAAGTTCTGTGAGTCTTCGCTCCCATGGGGAGCTTGTTGCGTCGCTCATCGCGGTCTCTCCTTGCAGTTCTATTTCAGCTCTTCGTCGGCGCAGACGGCGACTTTGCCGCATTTGCCGGAGGCCATGAGGGCATAGGCCTCAGAGGCGCGCTCCAACGGGAAACGGTGGGTGATGATGTCAGCGGGATGGAGGTTCCAGCGGACCAGGCGCTCGACCAGCTCTTCCATCTGCCATGTTGTGGTGACCCATGAGCCAAAGATGGTCTTCTGATCGAAGATGAGGTCCTTGGATGCGTCGAACTCGACGTTGCCTCCCATGCCGAGCAGGACGACCTTGCCCCACTTGCGGGTAGCGGCAATGGCCGTGGTGCGCGCCGGGGGCTTGGCTGAGCACTCGATCGCGCGCTCTACGCCCATGCCAGCTGTCAGTTCCCTCACCTGGGCGACGTTGTCAGGACCAGAGGCGAGGACGGCGTCGCAGTAGCCAAGGTCGATGGCCATCTTCATACGTTCAGGAACTATGTCGATGCCGATGATCTTGTTGGCGCCGAGCTTGCGGCACATGGCGGCGGTTGCCAGGCCTACGGGTCCGAGGCCGGTGACGAGGACAGCGTGGTTTCCGTCGATGCCGATTTTTTGCAGGCCTTCATAGACGGTGCCGAAGCCGCAGGCTACCTGGGCGCCGTCGGCATAGGAGAGCTGATCGGGCAGGGCGATGAGGTCTTTCTCTTCGGCGAGCATGTACTCAGCCATGCCGCCATCGCGCTGCCAACCGTACGCGCGCCGGTATTCCAGGCTGGTGCAGGAGATCATGTAGCCGCGGCGGCAGTCGTTGCAGACGCCGCAACCGGAGATGTGATAAACGATCACGCGATCGCCCAGTTTGAAGCGCCGGCAGCCGGGGCCGGCCATGACAATCTGACCGCAGGGCTCATGGCCGGCAACCACGCCCTGGTAGCCCTCAGGCCCTTTGCCCAGGTGCTCGTGATAGATGGCGCGAATATCGGAGCCGCAGATGGTGGAGGCCTTGATGCGGAGCAGCACTTCCCCGTGGCCCGGCGTGGGCACGGGCACGGTGCGCATTTCAACAGTGGAGTTGCCGGGCAGGAAGGCCGCGGTCATGGTCGTCGGTGTCATATTCATTCTCCTGTTTCAACCTGTAGCTTTTAGCTTCAGCTTTTAGCTCTTAGCTTTTAGCTCCCCTCCGCGGAGTTGGAGCTCTTGCCCGTCCGGAAAAGTTGGAAGCTAAAAGCTGCTTTTACGGCGGTGTGATCTCTCCGCTGACATCCCAGAGGGCTTCCCAGGTTTGGCCGTCTTTCCAGAGGAAGACCTGGCCTTTGATGAGGCGGCAGTTGCGGTCGAGCTTGGCGATGGCCTGCATCTCTTCGGCGCTGAGCGGGTCGCGGGTGACGCATTCAAGATTGTCGCGATAGTGATTGACCGAAAACGGAATGGGGGTTTGTCCGCGCTGGACAGCCCACTTGATGCAGACGGCGGCAGGATTGACGCCATGGCGCTGCGCGATTTCGCGAATGACGGGGTCTTCAGTGGGCGCGGTGTCTTCAGGCGTGCGATCGCGCTCGGGGCGTCCGGGTGAGCCGAGAGGGCAATAGCCGATGGGCTGGATGCCGTTTTCGAGAACGTATTGGAAGAGCTCAGGCTGCTGGAAGTGCGGATGCAGCTCCATTTCATTCACGGCGGGCTTGATGCGGGCGTCGCGCAGGACCAGCTTGAGCTTGGGGATGGTCATATTCGAAGTACCGATATGGCGGACGAGACCGAGGTCGACAAGCTCTTCCATCTTGCGCCAGGTCTTCATGTAGCTCTCGTGGATGTAAGGCTTGGCGTCGGCACTGCGGGAGGTGACATCGCAGCCGGGGGGATGGAAGTTGGGGAAGGGCCAATGGACGAGGTAGAGGTCAAGGTAGTCGAGGCGGAGATCGGCGAGTGACTGGCGGCAGGAGGCGAGGACGTCGTTTTCTGCGTGCTTGTCGTTCCAGAGCTTGGAGGTGATCCAGAGTTGTTCGCGGGCGATGCCGTTGCGCTGGATGGTCTGGAGCGATGCGCCGACTTCGGGCTCATTGCTGTAGACGGAGGCACAGTCGAAATGGCGGTAGCCGACAGCAGCGGCGCCGAGGACAGCCTGAGCAACCTGGGCGGGGGTGACGTGGTCAGAGCCGAAGGTGCCCAGGCCAACGGCGGGCATGGTGGCTCCGGTATAGAGCTTTCGCCGGGGAATGGCCGCTGGTTGAATGGGTACTGAGTTGGTATCGGAGGTGTTGGTCATTCTGGCACCAGAAGTGAAAACGTTATCAGTTTGCTTGACCTACGAAGGATAAGAGGCCCGGAGGGCGCTGTCAATTGGGGCGTTTCGGGGTTGGGTGAGCCAGAAACCGCGGCCCCGAAATTGTGGCGGGACGACACCTGATTCGCTGCGCCCGATTCAATTTTCCACGCGGACCAGCAGGCACGTTATGTTGTCGCTGCCGCCGGCTTTTTTGGCTGCATGCACGAGCTGCGCGCAGAGATGTTCAAGCGGGAGGTTGCTGGCGAGGGTGGCTTGAATCTCAGCGTCCGTCAGCTCGCGGGTGAGGCCATCAGTGCAAAGGAGGAAGAGGTCTCCGGGGGCAGCCTGGAGGGAGAAGATGTCGGGCGTGATTTGGGTTTGTGTGCCGAGAGCGCGGGTGATGACGTTGCGGAGCGGCGAGCGAAGGGCCTCGGCGTGGGTCATGCGGCCGAGGCGCACCTGCTCCTCGACAAGAGAGTGGTCGAGAGTGATCTGCTCAAGGCGCTGGTCGCGGAGGCGGTAACCACGGCTGTCGCCTACGTTGAGGAACCAGACGCGGCGATCTTCGGCGAGCAGGCCGACGAGCGTCGTGCCCATCCCGCTGAGGCGGGGGTTGCGTTGGGAGCGGGAAAAGATGGCATGATTGGCGGCGGCCACGGCCTCTTCGGCGGCAAGGGGCGGGTCAATGGCGAGGTTGCGCGATTTGAGGCGGGCAAGAGCCTCGTCAACGGCCAGAGAACTGGCGATTTCGCCGGCGGCAGCGCCGCCCATGCCGTCGCAGACGACGAAGACACCGTGCTCGACGGAGAAACCGTACGCATCTTCGTTAGTTGGGCGCTTGCGGCCGCGATCAGTAGCGGCCGCGGCGCTGTAGTGGACGAGAGCCGTGTCCAAAAAGATATCTCCCGCAGCCCAGTTTACACGCGCCCTGGCAGGAGCGGATGGAAGAGGGAAGGAATCAGGGGGCGGAGGTTGTTGGAACCGGGGGCGGGGGCAGGTCAAAGACCTGGATTGCGCCGGCGACGATGACAGCGGCTCGGCGGCCGGAAGGGGAGATGGCGACGTTGCCGCCTGCGTCGAGCACGGGGCTGGCCGCAGCAGTCAGAACCACGTTGCCCGTGGCGGTATCGAGTACCTGAACCAGTTGACCTTTGACGTCATCGCTTTCAAGGGGGGAGTAGGCGTTGACGGGGTGATCGACGGTGAGCGATTCCCGGGCCAGCCGGGATCCATCAGGCGAGCGGACGAGCAGCGGCCAGACGGCGGTGGTGGCCAATGAGCGCTCCCAGAGTTGGCGGCCGTCGGTGGCGATGGCGACAAGTTTGCCGGCGCCGAAACGGTCGCAGGCCGTGGCGAGAATCTGGTGTGGAGCGATGAAGTCGAGCGCAGGGGCACAGCCGGAATCTAGGCGGCCCAGGATGGAGCTGCCGCCGGAGAAGTAGTTGAGATTCAGCACCCATTGCTCGCCGCTGCCGCGGAGGGCCTCAAGATAGCCGTCGGCGTTGATGGGCAGGTGGACGGCGGCGCGGGAGCGGCTGACGAGCATGACCTTGCCGGAGTCGCGGCGGAGAATGCGAACGATGGTGTCTTTGGGGCCATTGGGGGATTGATTGTCAACGGATAGGGAGGCAGCCGCAGTGGACGGGCTAACGACGACACTGGGTGCATTTTTGCCGGCCTCGGGCTCAAAGGAGTTGGTGACCAGATATTGGAGTGAGGGGTCCAGTTCAAGCCAGGTGAGGGGGCCGGGGAACCGCAGCGTGGGCTTGAGGACGAGGCTGGCATCGCCTTCCTGGAGCAGGTCGCGGTCGCGGAAGAGGAAGCGGCCATCGCGGAGCATCCAGAGGTAACGGGAGCGGTCATGGACGGTCCAGAGTGCTTCAGCCTGGATTGACCCGGCGGGCAATGCGAGCACCAGGGCACGGATCTGGCGTTCGGTGTCCTCGTCGGGTTGGGCTGGGTCTCGGCGGATGAGGCCGGGAACGCGGAAGGTGAACAGAAGCCTGTTTTCGTCGAGAAAATCGAGGGATGCGAGCGAGTTGCGCAGCCCAAGGTAGAGTGGGCCAGGAGCGGTAAAGCCCAGCGGTTCGGCTGGGATGGTGATTGAGGCCGGCTGGGATGCGGTGGGAGCGGGGCGGGGTTGCACCCCCCTGCCGTGTTTGGCATGGGAGGGTTTCTCCTCCTGCATGGAGGTGCTGCTCTGCGCCTGCAGGCCCGCGGCCGCACAGAGCGCAATGGCGGCGAGGGCAACGGAAAACGACGAGCACGAGCGAGCTTGATGAAGCCGTTGAATCATCCAGATGTATTTTCGCCGATGGGGGCGACTTTGGTCAGTGACACGCGAGCGGCAGTGCGTGTGCGACATTAAGAGAAGCATGGACAGGGGACCCACATCGGGGCGGTTGAAGTGGCTGGGCTACGGCGCATGCGCGCTGGCCGGCTGCCTGTGGGGCACGGGATTCTATCTTGGGCGGCTGGCGCTGAACGAGATGAGCGTGGAGCACATGGTGCTTTATCGCTTTCTTTTTGCCAGTCTGGGCATGTTGCCGGTGGCGATCGTGCATCGCAGGCGGTTCCGGCCGACAGCGAGCGAGGTGCGAGTGCTGCTGACGTGCGCGGGGCTGGGGGTGCCGGTCCAGTTCCTGATTCAGTTTCATGGCCTTGACCGCACCACGGTGAGCCACGCGTCGCTGATGGTGGGCGGGATGCCGGTGCTGCTGGCGGCGGCGGCGGCGGTGTTTGCCGGCGAGCGGCTGGATTGGATTGGGTGGGGGGCGCTGTTTGGGTCAACGTTGGGCGCGGCGTTCATAGTGCTGGGCGGGACGCGCGGCGCCGCGGCGCACGGGGAGCCGACGCTGGTGGGCGACCTGATGGTAGTTGGCTCTTTGTGTACGGCGCTGGCGTGGATTTTGCTGAGCAAGAAGTTGATGGAAACGCACAGTCCGCCGGTGGTGACGGCGTACACCATTCTCTCGGGCACGGGAATGCTGGCGGTTTGGGTTCTGGGGCCCTGGATGCTTCAGCCGTTGACGCACGCGCAGGCTGCGCCACCGCCGTTTGGCGCGGTGAGTGGAACCGCATGGGCGGCGCTGGCGCTGAGCGGGTTGCTGTGCACGGCGACGACGACTCTGTTGTGGAACTGGGGCATCCATCATGTTCCGGCATCGCGGGCAGGGGTGTTTTTGAACATTGAGCCGGCGCTCGGCTCATGGCTGGGGGTTGAGCTTTTGGGGGAACACCTGGGGCCGTACGCATGGTTGGGGGGCGGGCTGATCCTGGCCGCGGCGGTGACGCTGACCGTGCGGGGCCACGAGCCGGGGTCGCCGGCTGAGCCGGCCGTCATTTTGGAGTAAGTGAGCGCCAGGACCGACGAAAAACCTTGGTTACTGAAGCATCTCCAATTACCGAGAAGCTGCGGCCGAGTACAGCCGATAGCACCGGTAGTCATGCATGGAGGCTCATGTGACACTTCTTACCTGGAATCACGCCTGCACAGTCGGTGTACGCGCAATGGACGACCAGCACGGGATTCTGATGGACACCATGAACGAGATACGGCTGGCGGTGGTGTGCGGGCGCGGCCGGGAGCCCCTGGCGGTGCTGCTGGAGCGGTTGATGGAGTTTACGCGATTGCATTTTTTGAGCGAAGAGCAACTGATGAAGCAGACGCAGTTTCCGGGGTTGGACGGCCATCGAGCGCGGCATCAAGCAATGATGCAGCAGATGGCGGAGTCGGCGCACCGCGTACAGCACGAGGACAAGGTTCCGATTCATCCCCTGCTTTGCCGGATGCGGGATGGGTACCTTGAGCACGTTGAGGGATTTGACCGCGAGTATGGAAACTGGATGAACGAGCGGGGCGTGAACTGAGCACCAAAGGGTTGCGGCCAGCAGCGACAAGCGCGACGCAATTGGCGCCGGCGATTCACCTTCTTTGCATTCTTACCGATAAGGCTGTTGAGGCGAGATGCGGGGCAAAGGGGATGCGATGGCCTTGATGACCTGGGGAGAGAAGTACAGTGTGGGCGTGAAGGCCCTGGACGATCAGCACGCCGCGTTTGTGGGAGCGCTGAACGAGCTTCATGCATCGATCCTGAAGGGCCAGGCAGGCGTGGTTGCAGGGCCGCTGCTGGAGAGGCTCACGCACCATGTTCAGGAGCATTTCGAAACCGAGGAACGGCTTTTTGCGCGCACCAACTACCCGGGTCTGGCAGAGCATTGCGCGCTTCACCAGGAGCTGACGCGGCAGGTGAGAGAGCACACGGCGCGATTCAGGCAGGACGACAGCTCAGTCCACATGGAGCTTCTGCGTTTCATGCGGGACTGGATACGGCAGCACATGGTGGAAGAGGACCAGAAGTACACCGCATGGCTGAACGGGCATGGGATACGGTAGGCGGTTGCGCGCTGCCGGCATATTTCGCACTCAACTTCAGCGAAACCTAACCGATGAAAGGAATACCGGGAATATCCCGGCGGAAGCGGCCAGAGCGTAATCCTGTTGCCTTGCTTTCGAAATCACAAGGGCCGGCGACTGCCGGCCGGGGGAGCTGCGCATGGCGCTATTGACGTGGAACAGCAGGTATTCGGTGGGGGTAAAGGTTCTGGATAGCCAGCACACGGTCTTGTTCGGATTGTTGAACGATTTGCACGCGGCGATGCTGAAGGGCCAGGCGCAGGCTTTGACGGGACCGATGCTGCGCAAGCTGGCGGAGTATACGCGGGATCACTTCTCGGCTGAAGAGAAGATGATGGAGGCGGCGAAGTATCCGGGGCTGGCCGCGCACCGCATCAAGCATCGCGATTTGATCAAGCAGGTGCAGGACTATGGGACACGTTTCGAGCGGGGTGAAGCTTCGCTGAATCTTCAACTGTTGAATTTTCTGCGCGACTGGCTGACGAATCACATTCAGAAGGTGGATGCCGAGTACGGGCCATGGCTGAACGAGCGCGGGGTTAGCTGAGGCAACGGCGATGGACTTGAGAGCAGAAGGAAGCGCATCGATTGTCGGGGTAAGAATCATTGACAACGATCACCGGGAGATTGCCGAGGCCATTCAGCAACTTCAGGCAGACACGGTGCCTGGAGAGGATCGAGGGCGGGCGAGATCTCTTTTGAACAGGCTGCGGCATTTTACTTTGGCGCATTTTGCGCTCGAAGAAGGAATGATGGCCGCCACCAGATACCCAAAGCTAGCGATTCACCGATTCCATCACCAGCGCATGGTTGAGCAGATGGGGGCTCTGTTGGCGCGATTCCATGAGGCGCACCCGGCGCTTCAGCACGATGCGCTGGCCTGTCTTTTGAGGTGGCACAATTCGCATGTGCGGAACCACGACTTGCACTATGGTCTTTGGCTGGATGGGACGACGAAGCGGCAGGAGCCGACGCAGGAGTTCAGCTTTCGAAAGAGAGCTGAGTAGAGGCGAAGAGCGGCGAAACGGGCTTGGGTTCGGAGGCCAGCTCGTAGACGAGGCGCTCCAGCACGAGGCGCTTGTCTGGCGGGGAGGAGCGGAGTTCGAGGTCGGCGCGCGCGATGAGCTTGAGAGCGCGGGTGAGGTCGCGGCGGGATTTGTAGCGACGGGCCTGGCGGATCAGGTCTTCCGCGGCGAAGGGCGGCATGCGGAATCCCTGCCATAAGGCCTGCCAGATGGCGCGGGAGTCACGAACGTTTTTTTCGAGGATAACGAGCATCTGGCGGAAGGTGCGGGCGAGCATGTAGAGGTGGCCGATGGCAGCGTCTTCGCCGGCATCGGAGCTGTTGAGCAAGCCGTGGAGGAGCGCCAGGGCACGGGCGCGATCATGGGCACTGATCGCGTCAGTGAGTTCGTAGAGCGAGCGCTGCTTGGCGCCCAGGACCATGGTTTCCACATCGCCTAACGTGATGCGGCCGCGGCCGAGGGTGTAGAGAAGAAGCTTTTCCAGTTCAGACGACACGAGCATCATGTCAGCGCCGAGAGCGTCGACGAGTTCGCGGACGGCATCGGGCTCGAAGCGCGCGCCGGCCTCCTGGGCGGTCGCGGCGGTCCAGCGCATGGCGTCTTCCTCGTTGACACGAGCCAGCTCGACCATGCCGCAGTGTTCGCCAAGGGTCTCAGTCAGGCGCTCGAAGCGATTCTTGTCGTCCAGCTCCATGCGGCGGGCGTCAGAGGGGATGCGGATGAAGTCGGCCACGAAGACGATGAGCGCCTGGGGATTGGGCGAGCGGAAGTAGCGGTCGAGGGCGGCAAACTCATCTTTCTTTGCGCCGCGGGTGTAAAGCTGGCGCAGGTTGCGCACAAAGATGACCTGGAACGGGGCCATGAGCGAGGGGGTCTGGGCGCGGTCGAGCACCTCAAAGACCGAGGTGGTGGCAAGATCGAGGTCAGAGAGCGAGAAATCTCTTAAGTCCTGCGGAACGAAGGCCTTGAGGACGGCGGCCCGGCAGCGGTCGAAGAGGAAGGCTTCGTCGCCAACGAGCACGTAACCGGGGCGCAGCGTGCCAGAGCCAGCCGCGGCAGCCTCAATTTCAGCCACAAAGCGGCCTGCCGCGGCAAAGCCGGCACCCCAGCGGGCGGCGGTCAAAGCTCGTTTCTCCGGAATTCAGTTCCGAGAGCGGCGCGGCCATCGGGTGCTTGGATCATGCGGCTACAGAATACCCTTCCCGGAGCGGGGCTGTCAGCCGGGAAAGAAAAAGTGGCGGCGGATTGCACCAGCTTTATATATTTGCGCCCGACCGGGCTGGAAGATCGCTTGAGCGGACAATTTGCCTTCCCCTGGGCGCAGGGACTAGAGGCCTTCGAGGACGTCGGCGACCAGGGCGCTGGCGAAGTCGCGGGAGAGGCGTTGGACGGCGGCGGGATTCTCCTGGATGAAGCTGGGTAGATCGGTGGTGGACTGGTACTGCTGGCGGAAGACATAGTTGTCGTTTTCGTAGAGGGTTTTGCCATCGCGGCCGGTGAGGGTTACGGAAGCGATCACGGTGATGAGGAAGCTGGAAGACTGCTGGGTGGAGGAGTTGTAAGTAAGGGGGGCCACGGTTTCTTTGAGGATGGTTCCGTGGAGGATGGCGTCGGGATTGCCTGCGGCGTTGGGCGTGATGCGCAGGCGGGTGCGGGTGGCGAACTCGCGAATAACTGCCTCGGTAATGACCACCTCAGTGTGATAGGCCTCGGTGTTGGTGGCAAAGACGGGCACCGCGAGGGTGCTCACGCCGGGAGGCAGGTGGGTGGCCGCGCCGAGCGAGTGGTATCCGCAACCGGAGAACGCGAGGAGCGAGGCGGCGATGGGGGCGAGGATGGCAGCGTGGGCGGACTTGCGCATGATTCATCTTATCTCGCCACCCACGGCGAGGTTGGCCACCTGCGGTGGAGCTAGCGGCTTGCTTTTCGCTCGCTCAGGCTCTCTTGTATGAGTACACGATTGGATGTTAAGAGGCTTGGTGTCCCCGGTCTCAGAATCGAGACCGGGGGCACCAAGCCTCCTGGGAGGAGATACAGGCTGACCCGGTCGAGACACTAGACCCAGGCGGTGGCCAGCATGCCGAGCTTCACGTCTGAGAGTTTGAGTCCGTCGGCGCGGTTGTGGAAGTAGATGTGGTTGAGGTGATCTGAATCAAGCTGCTCGAAGCGATGGAAGCCGGCGCGGAGGAGTTCGGCCTGGAGCGTGTCGGGGGTGAAGAAGAGCCGGAAGGGTTCTCCGGCGGCGGCGACACGGCCGGCGAGGGCGTTGAAGGCGGTACGGCCGACGGGGCTGAGCGTCTCAGGCGCCAGTGCGTAGTCAAAGCTGACCGCGGTTTCGGCAGGGAGTTGGGCGATGGCTTGCAGAGTGGCCTGGAATGCTCCAAGAGTGAGATAGGGGACGACGCCGAGCCACCCAAAGAACGCGGGTTTGGCAGGATCGAATCCCTGCTCGGCGAGTCCCCGGGCGAGGGTCTGGTGCTCAAAGTCGAGTGGAACAAAGGTGAGGTTGGAGGGCGGGGAGATGGCGGCTGCGGCGAGCATTTCACGCTTCCACAGCTGGGTGGCGGGGAAGTCAACCTCGAAGACCTGGAGGGCGGCAAAGGGGTTGCGATAGGCGAAGGTGTCGAGGCCGGCGCCGAGGACGACATATTGGGTGACGCCGGCAGCGACGGCTGGGGCGAGACGATCTTCAACGTAGCGGCTGCGTACGGCCATGAAGGCACGGAAATCGCGCGCCACCTTGTGCATGGCCCGCTCCATATCGCGCTCGAAACCGGGCACCAGCAACCGGACGGCGATGGGGTCTTCGAGGATGCGGGGATGGTCAACGAGCTGATGGGCGGCACGGCGAATGGCCACGCGGAGAGCCGTTTTGCTGGCCTTGCCGGTTTGCATAGGGTTGAGTGTACAGGACGGCGAGTCAGCTATTGGAGAACGCGGCAGGCGCGTAGCATAGGTGCTATGAGCTGGATTGGATGGGCGTTGCTTTCCGCAGTGTTTGCCGCCGCCACGGCGCTGCTGGCCAAGGTGGGCGTGGCGCATGTGGACTCAAACCTGGCCATGGCGCTGCGGACGAGCGTGGTGGTGGTGTTTGCCTGGGGCATTGCGCTGGCGCTGGGCAAGCACGGGGAGATGCGGTCGCTGGACCGGCGGACGCTGGTGTTTCTCGCCTTGAGCGGACTGGCGACTGGGTTGTCGTGGATCTGCTACTTCAGGGCGCTGCAACTGGGGCCGGCCTCGCGGGTGGCGCCGCTCGACAAGCTGAGCGTGCCGCTGGTGATGGTGTTTGCGTGGCTGCTGCTGGGGGAGAAGCTGACTGCGCCCGTGCTCGTGGGCGGGTTGCTGATCACTGCAGGGGCCATGGTGATGGTGCTCAGCTGAGCGACGTCGATTTGAGAGATCTGTTTGCCTATACTCAAGACAGCCGATATCTCGACTCGCCCGGGAAGATACCGAATGACTGCAAAGACCCAATCCGAAGAAGATCTCCCGGTTCACTCCGCAAAGAGGAGCGGGCTTGCAGCCACGCCGCGACGGATTGTTCTGACCGGATTCATGGGGTCGGGCAAGAGCACGGTGGGGCCGTTGGTCGCGGCACGATTGGGGTGGAGCTTTATCGATGTGGACGGCGTGATTGAGGCGGAAGCCGGCACAACGATTGCCGAGCTGTTTGCGCGTCATGGCGAATCGCAGTTCAGGGAACGCGAGCACGCAACCATTGCGCGGCTGGCGGCTGAGGACGCACTCGTGCTGGCGCTGGGCGGGGGAGCCATTGAGCATCCCGCCACGCGCAGTTTGCTTGCCGCAGGGCCGGGCACGCTGCTTGTCCACCTGCAAGTGGAGTTGGCGACGACGCTGGCGCGGTGCAGCGGCACCGAGCATACACGGCCAATCCTCGCCGACCAGGCCAACCTCGCCAACCGCTACCAGCGCAGGCTACCGCTCTATCGCGAGGCGCATGTGTCGATCCCGGTGGATTCGCTGACACCGGAGCAGGTTGTGGACGCGATTCTGTCGGCGGCTCAGCTCGGGTAGTTTCAGGGCAGCGTTCGCGCCAGCTACCCGCTTGCTATCATCAATGCAGGCGCCTGGCGGCGATTCGAGCCGATAGGTCGCCGCGAGGTTTTCTCCGATCCCAATGACTCCTGTCTCCGAGGCCGCGGTACCGCCGGAATTCACTACGCATCCCGAGAGCGAGGCGCACGGGCATCTGCACGCGCCCGAGCCGGGCGCCACGGCGATGCTGATCCACGACTTTCGCGAGCTTTTTAAGGTCAAGGTGGTTGCGCTGGTGCTGGTGACGGGGTGGGGCGGCTTCTACCTGGGCTCGATTCAATCCGGGATCAGCAGCGTGCAGCTCGGCCTGATGAATACGCTGCTTGGAATCGGGCTGGTTTCAGCCGGGGCGGGCGCGCTCAATGAAGCCCTGGAACGCAAGATTGATGCGCGGATGAAGCGGACAGAGAACCGGCCCATGGCGGCGGGGCGCTTCTCTCTGGCGCAGGGCGTGGTGGCCGGACTGGGCGCACTGGGGCTGGGCGCGTGGTGGCTGCTGGTCCACACCAACCTGCTGACCGTGGCGCTGGCGCTGTTAACCGCGTTTACTTACGTGGCCATCTACACACCGCTCAAGCGGTTCACCGCGTTAGCAACGTTCATTGGAGCTTTCCCGGGCGCGATGGGTCCGCTGCTGGGCTGGACGGCGGCGCGCGGGCAAATTGAGTGGCCCGGCGTGGCCTTGTTCGCGATCTTGTTTGTCTGGCAGTTTCCGCACTTCATGGCGATCTCGTGGCTCTATCGCGATGAGTATGCGCGCGCCGGGATTCGCATGCTGCCGGTTGTGCAGCCCGACGGGTGGTCCACGGTGGCCGAGGCGCTGTTTTTTGCGGTGGTGATGATTCCCGTGAGCCTGGCTCCGTGGGGGCTGGGCATGGCGGGCGTCACCTATGCCGTGCTGGCTGTTGCGCTGGGAGTCTTGTACCTTGCTTATACCGTCCGCTTTGCCGGCATTCTGCGCACAACCTCAGAGACCGAGAGCCGGATGCTGGCTCGCGATCTGCTCAAGGTCAGCGTACTTTACCTGCCCCTGTTGTTCACCACGCTCATGCTCTGCGCAACGGCACGATACTAGGAAGTTATGACCATCGAAGCTCCCTCCTCGAATCCACGGCCCGCGATCGCGGCGATTCTGGCCGTCAGCCTGGCGGCCACGGCGTTCCTGTTCTGGCTGATCTATGTGCATCCGGCGGCAGCCGCCAGCAGCGAGTATGCATTTCTGCCCGCACTCAATGCCCTGCTGAACGGGCTCAGCGCCATTGCGTTGCTGATTGGCTACACCTTCATTCGGGGCCATCGAATCAAAGCTCATCGCGCGGCAATGATCACGGCCTTCGGCTTTTCAACACTGTTTCTGGTGAGCTATATTCTCCACCACGCGCTGCACGGCGATGTGCGCTATCCGGCGCATGGGGCTCTGCGAGCGGTTTATCTGCCGCTGCTCGCGAGCCATATCCTCCTTGCAATTGTGGCCTTGCCGCTGGTGCTGGTCACATTTTTCTTCTCGCTGAGCGGGCGGATTCCGCAGCACCGCAAGGTGGCGCGATGGACCTTTCCGCTGTGGCTCTACGTTTCAGTCACCGGCGTGGTGACGTGGGCGATGCTGCGGCTGGCGCAATGACCAGCATTTCGAAAGGAACGGCCCATGGCTGAAGATCCCGTAAAGCGCGAGGCAATCAACAACCAGGACGGCACCCGCCAGTTGCTGCAATGGGGCGCAACCATGCTGGGCTCGGGGCTGGTGGCCGTGGTGCTGTTGCAGGCATTTCTTGGCGGCTACTCGCCTACCGGCGCCAGCACCAATACCGGCTGGTTTGCGCTGATTGTGGCGTTGATGTGCATTCCCTTCGGCGGGCTGCTGCTGACGCTGGGCGTGGCCAAATGGCTGCGTAACCGTTCACAGGACCGCAAACACTGATCCTCTGCTATGCTTTTCGATGACTGGAGACTACGAATATGGCCAAGAGCGTGAACAAGGTAATTCTGTTAGGCAACGTGGGCAAGGACCCCGAGATTCGTTCCACGCCGAACGGCGTGATGGTGGCCAACTTTACGCTGGCCACGAGCGACCGGTTCCAGGATCAGCAGGGCAACTGGCAGGACCGCACCGAGTGGCACACGCTGGTGGCGTTCAAGCGGACGGCCGAAATCATTCGCGATTACGTGAAGAAGGGCACCAAGCTCTACATTGAGGGCAAGCTGCAGACGCGGAGCTGGGACGACAAAGAGACGGGCGCGAAGAAGTATCGCACGGAGATTATTGTGAACGATATGTCGCTGCTTTCCGGGCGCGAAGAGGGCTCCGGCGGCGGAGGCGGGTATACGCGGGCGGCCAGCGCGAGCAGCTCGGCGGCCAGCTTTGACCAGCGGGCTCCGGCCGGGCACGACGATGTGGCGCAGTCGGCCGAGATCTCGGACGACGATATACCCTTTTAGAATCTTATACTTGCGTTTTCGCCCGCTCTGCTTGGATGGAGAGAGCGGGCGGTTTGAATCCTGATTGTTCATTCAATTCATTGCTTCTGAGCGAACCATTACCCTAGAATGAACGCGCTGTGGAATACGCTTTCTTTCTGGAAGGGATCACCATGTCTGAAGCTAGCACAAAGGCACAGAATCTTCTGCAAGGGCACCTGGGGACCGTTGAGGATCACCTGAAGAAAGGAATTATTCCTTTCTGGTTTGAGCGTGCGCTCGACAAGGAATATGGCGGGTTCCTGACCAACTTTGACGAGCAGGGGAAGGAACTGCCCTGCCCGGAGAAGTATGTAAACACGCAGTGCCGGCTGATCTGGTGGTTTTCAACGCTGAGCAGGCGCATGCCTAACATGCAGAAGGCACAGGAGTTGGCTGCGCAGGGCGTGGACTTTTTGATCAAGAACTTCTGGGACGAGAAGTATGGCGGATTCTATTGGAAGGTGAAACGGGATGGGAGTGAGTTGGACCCGGCGAAGATTGTCTACGGGGAGAGCTTCTGCATCTATGCGCTGAGCGAATACACCATCGCGACCGGGGACAAACGGGGGGTTGAATATGCCGCCAAGACCTTTGATTTGTTGCAGAAGTACTGTGCTGACACGCACTTCGGGGGCTACTACGAGAATGTGAATCGCGACTGGAGCCCGGAGGAGGGCGGGTTTGCCGGGGGCGACCGGAAGGGGCTGGACACGCACATGCACCTGATGGAGAGCTTTACCACGCTGTATGCGGCGAGCGGGGAGCCGGTGCATAAGTTGAAGCTGATGCAAGTGGTTGATTTGATTTGCGATAAGTTGATTGACAAGGCCTCCGGCTGCGGGCTGAACCAGTTTGACCTCGGGTTCAATTCCCTTCCCGCGATCTCAATCAAGCGCACGTGGAATGGGGAGCGGTTGGGCGAGCAGCCGGCAGACCCTGTGGATACAACGTCTTACGGGCATAATGTGGAGCTCGAATACCTGATGCAGATGGCGCTGAAGACGGCCAGGGCAGGCGGGCCGAAGTATGAGGCGATCCACAAGCGGCTGCTGGACCATGCGGTAAAGCATGGGGTGGATTGGACTTACGGCGGGGTTTACCGGGACGGTCTGCGGGCCACGGGCGAGGCGATTGTGCTGGAGAAGGAGTTCTGGCAGAACAGCGAGTGCCTGGTGGGGTTCCTGGACGGCTATGAGCAGTTTGGCGATGAGCGGTATCTGGAGGCGTTTGGGAAGATCTGGGAGTTTGTGCGCAAGTACATGGTAATTGAGGGAGTTGGCGAATGGCGGACGCTGCTGGACCGGGAAGGCAAGGCGATTGACGGGAACATAGGGAACCCGTGGAAGGTGGCCTACCATACGGGCCGGTCGATGCTGGAGTGCCGGGAGCGGCTGCTGCGGCTGCTGGCGTAAAAGCGGGGGCCAGGGACCAGGGACGTAGGGACCAGGGACGTAGGGTTACCGGGTAGTTAACTTTTGGGTGCAAAGGTTTGCTTCTAAGGTTCGGAAAAGGGGCCAAAGGTTTGCTTCTAAGGTTCGGTTTAGTGGGCAAAGGTTAGCTTCTATGGTTGGGAAAAGTGTCAAAACGAACCTTGCATGGTTGCGCATTTAAGAAAACGGAACCTTGCATGGTTGCGAAAAACGGCAGGTACGAACCTTGGAATTGACCCTTTTTTGCGCAAAAGGCGTTGAAATGGGGGTATTTGGTGGCGTAAGGCGTTGAAAAGGCTTGGGTTTTCTGGGATTTGTTGACTGTGCGCATTCGCGGGGTTAGCGGGGTCAGCGGGGCTAGCGGGGTTAGCGATTGAGCGGGTTAGCGCCGCTTTGCGGCGGTAGCGAGTCAGCAAGTCAGCGGAGGGCTGGGGGCGAGGGGCGGGTCGCAGCAGCCTGAGGGTTGGGAACGGTCCGTGTTCCCCGGTTCTCCCGTCTGTCCGCGGATGATGATGTCTCAACTCAGGGGTTCATTCAACGAACGCGCCAGGTTTTCCCGCGTTCCGCCGGTCGGGCGTGGCTTGAAGGGAAAAATGGGGAAGTCAGAGGATTAGGCAAGACGTTCGCAGGATCGTGATACCGCTCGATACTCGCTTCTCCTTAATATCGAGGTGTCAGCGGAAGCGAGGTAACGGCATCGTGAGCAATCAATCCATGAAGATATTGGTGATTGGCGCCACGGGCAGCATTGGGAGCCTGGTGGTTGAAGAGGCGCTCGAGCAGCGGCATTTTGTTCGGGCGCTGGTTCGCGGCGCGGAGAAGGCACGGCGGCTTCCCGCGAAGGCCGAAGCGGTAATTGGCGACCTGACTCGCCCCGAGACTCTTGAAGCGGCGGTGAAGAACGTAGACGCAATCGTCTTCACGCATGGGTCAGACGGTGCGGGGAAGGCTGGTTCGGAGACAGTCGATTACGGCGGCGTCCGCAACGTGCTCGCAGCGCTCGGCGGTCGAAAGGCCCGCATCGCGCTGATGACCGCAATCGGCGTGACCAACCGGACTGGCGCCTATAACCGCTCGACCGAGTCCCACGACTGGAAGCGGCGGGCTGAGCGGCTGGTTCGCGCCAGCGGGTGCGAGTACACGATCGTACGACCCGGATGGTTCGACTACAACAAAGCCGATGAGCATCAGCTGGTTCTGCTTCAGGGGGATACGCGGCAGGCGGGCAACTCCAGCGATGGCGCGATTGCCCGGCGCCAGATTGCAGAAGTTCTCGTCGCGAGTCTGACGTCGAATGAGGCTTTGCGAAAGACTTTCGAACTGGTTGCAACCAAGGGGCAGGCACAAAGGGATCTGAATGCTCTGTTCTCGGCCCTCGATCCGGACTCCGACGAGGGGTTCGACGGAGTGCGCGATATGCCGAACCAGCCGCTGGAAGATGAGCCGCAGCGGGTGAAGGACGATCTGCGCGCATTGTCAGGCAAGCGCAGTTAGAGGCAGCCGGGATGGTGGGAAGGAAGGCATACGGAATGAAGAATCGGCGCTTGCAGCTTTTGATCGCGAGCCTGATGGTATTCGCTCAACCAGTGCTGACGCAGAACGTAAAGCTGGCGGGTATCGCGCTGGGAATGAATGAGAGCGAGATAAGAACGGTCCTGGCCTCAAGCGCGCCTTTCTATTTCAGTGCGGCTTCCGAGTATCCGGATATGCGCTACCTGGTGGCGGAATCTGAGGCAGAGTCGCTGGCATTCACGTTGATCGACGGCAAAGTGGCCGCCTTTTCTGTGGTGCATTTTCTGCCTCCGGGACAGTTGCCGTTTTTGGCTCCCGGGCAGCAGCCAACGGTATCGATTCTGCGCGGCCTTATCACCAAACAAACGTGGAATCCCTCCGAAATAAACAAAGGCGACACCTGGTGGTTCAGTGACGCTTCAGGAGCGCCTGTCTCGAATGCCGAGCAATGCAGGCCGGAGTCAGGCGAAGCCTGGTTGCCGTTTGGGCCGGTGCCCAGTGCAACGCCGGGCGAGGAGCCCGCGAAATCGACCGCGGGTCTGATGAAGCCCTCGACTGCGTTGTATCCGCCGAATTGCGGCACAAGTATTCATCTGAAGCAGACACCGGCTGAGAGTGAAGACACCGTGGTGACTTCTGTTCGATACCAGGTGCTCGACATCCGAGCCATGAATGCATTTTTCGCAAAGCATCGACAACCCTAAGCGTTTGCGGCGACAGGCAAGCCGAGTAAGACTGAAGGAGTGAGGATTGAAATGACAGATGTAATGGTAGTGATCGGAGCGGGCTCGATCGGCCAGGCAATCGTTCGGCGGGTGAGTGCGGGAAGACACGTTTTGTTAGCCGATATACGCCAGGAGAACGCCGATGCGGCGGCAAAGGTTCTGTTCGATGCCGGTTTCACCGTGAGCACCGCCACCGTGGATGTTTCGTCGCGCGCCTCGGTGCATGCTCTTGTTGAAGCAGCTACCCAGCTCGGCGAAGTGCACGGTGTGATCCATGCCGCGGGTGTTTCGCCGTCCCAGGCCCCACCGGAGACGATCCTCAAGGTCGATCTCTACGGCACTGCTCTTGTGCTGGAGGAGTTCGGAAACGTGATCGCCCGGGGCGGGTCGGCCGTGGTGATCGCTTCCCAGTCCGGACACCGGTTGCCACCGCTCACAGTGGAGCAGAACGCCCTGCTGGCAACCACACCTGTTGAAGAATTGCTCTCGCTCCCGATGCTTCAGCCGGATCAGATCAAGGACTCACTGCATGCCTATCAGATCTCGAAGCGGGGAAATTCCTTGCGTGTGATGGCCGAGGCAGTCCGTTGGGGAAAGCGCGGCGCGCGAGTGAACACGATCAGCCCCGGCATCATCATCACCCCTCTGGCAAACGACGAACTCAAGGGGCCGCGCGGCCCAGGATACCGGCGGATGCTGGAAGTGTCAGCGGCGGGAAGAGCAGGCACGCCGGACGAGGTGGGCACAGTGGGTGCGTTGCTCATGGGCCCTGACGGCGCGTTCATCACCGGCAGCGATTTTCTGATGGATGGCGGAGTAACGGCTGCCTATTGGTTCGGCGACCTCGCCCCGAAATGACGAAGCGGCCCCGGGGCGCGCGGGAATTCGACACCCACCGGAAAACCGTCGCGTCGTTGCTCGATAGGAAATTGAGAAAGGCAAGTCAGCGGGGCAGGAAGCGTTTGGCTGGTCAAGAAGACCTGAACGCGGCTTGCGCCGCGTAGGTAGATGGTCAAGCTGGAAGTGGATGGGTTTCGGCCCGACTGAAGTCGGGCCCTGTTACAAAGCCTCTGTGTTGGCGTTTTGCAGTCCCGGGTTCCTTTGGGAGAACTGGCAAGGGCTTGGGTGGATTTGTGGTATCCCACCCTTTCCGCAAAGTGCGCGGAAAGGATGGGGCACCGGGCTGTATGCCGTCACTTGCCGATGAGGGCGCTGTAGACGAGGGTCTTGATCTGGGCTGCGGCTTCAGAGGCGGCGGGTGCGCCGAGGTGCTGGGTGAGGGCGATGATGACGATGTCCTCCTGGGGATCGATCCAGAAGCTGGTGGTGGCTGCGCCACCCCAGGCGAGGCCGCCCTCGCTGCCGAGGGATGCGGCTGCCGCCTGGTTCTCGGTCACGCCAAAGCCGAGGCCGAAGCCGCTTCCCTTCTCATAGTCGGGAATGCCGGCGGGGGCGAGGTGGTCCTGGCCCATGAGGTGAACCGTGCGCGGGCTGAGGATGCGGACGCCGTTGAGTTCGCCGCCGTTCAAGATCATCTGGGCGAAGCGCCAGTAGTCCTCGGCGGTGGAGACCAGGCCGTAGCTTCCGCCCTTGCGCTTGTGGTTGACGGTGTAGCTGTTGACCGACCAGGGCTGGAAAAGAAACAGATCGTTGTCAGGATGGCCGTGGGCCTCGTCGAGCGGGGTGAGCTTGCCGTCTTTGGCCCAGTGGACAGTGGCGAAGCGGCTGGCCTTGTCTGGGCCGAGCCAGAAGCCGGCGTCTCTCATGCCGAGAGGGGTGAAGATGTGCTTTTGGAGGTACACGTCATAGGGCTCGCCGGAGAGCACCTCAATCAGGCGCGCCTGGACGTCAGGGCCGACGCTGTAAGCCCACTTGGTTCCGGGCTGGTAGCGGAGGGGGAGCTTGGCCAGGCCCTTGATCATCTCTTCGAGGGTCTCGTCGGCGCCGAAGAGGCCAGCCTTGGCGTATTGCTGATCAAACTTGTCGTCGGAGAGGCCGTGGGTGAAGCCGGCGGTGTGGCGCAGGATGTCGTGAATGGTGGGCGGGCGATCGGGGGCGACGGTTTCGTCGAGGGGGCCGTCAGGCGTGCGGAGAACGCGGAGGTTGGCGAACTCGGGCATGTACTTGGAGAGGGGATCGTCGAGCTGGAAGCGGCCCTGCTCATAAAGGGTCATGAGGGCGGTGGAGGCGATGGCCTTGGTCATGGAGTACTGGCGGAAGATGGTGTCTTTCTGCATCTTGGTTTTCTTCTCGACGTCGGCGTAGCCGAGGGCGCTGAAGTGGACGATCTTGCCGTGGCGCGAGACCAGCGTGACGATGCCGGCCATGTCGCCGTGATCGATCTTCTGGGAGTAGAAGGTATCGATGTAGGCGAGGCGCTCGGGAGAGAAGCCTTCATCCTCTGGGCGCGCGGTGGGGAGGCTTTGCGCGACGGCGCCGACGACGGCCAGGGCCAGTGCAAAGGCTACACAGTGTGACCGCTTGATTTTTGTCATCTTCGATTCTCCGTTTGGGTGCGGGATGTGGGGGCGAATCTGCCGCAGAGAGATGGTACAACGCCGCGGCAGCGTTTGAACTCCGCTGCATGGCTGGGGCACAGAAGCAGGGGGTTCAAACCCGGGAGGATGCGGTGGCGTGCCTGAAGCTGATTGCGGGGCAAACGCGGAACCTTGCCGCGCGAGGCGAACCAACCGTGGCCAGCGGTGCCCCCGGCGTCACCGTTGAGGGCTCAGGTGACGCCGGTTACTGAGAAGCGCTTCGAGCGGATCAGGGATCAAGAAGCCTGGCCGCGTCTCCATGCTCCCTGCCGGATGGCTGCCGCGCACGATTAGTAACTCAACCGCAACGAGAACTGAAGGACTCTGGGCAAGTTACTCTGCGAACCGACAATGCCAAAATTTGAAGTTCCTTGCGATAACCCTGGGTATCCAAACTGGACACGATTAAACAGATTGAATGCCTCGGCGCGGAATTGAACGGAATGCTTTCCGGACTCGAACGGGAAGTTTTTAAACGCTGAACTATCCCAGTTCGCAATGCCCGGCGCGCGCAACTGCGCGTCGTTTCTCGACTCGTTGCCGAAAGTAAACGCAGGGGGCTGTGTAAAGCATGCTGTATTAAACCAGCCATTGAGCCTGGAAACAGCGGAGCCACTTACCGATTTTTGGCATCCCGGCGTATAGTTTGGCCTCGATCCCCCGCCAAAGGAGTTGGTCAGATTCTGGTTTGTCGTGAAGCCCAAGGGAAAGCCCGATTGAAGAGTTGTGGCGCCCCCCAGTCCCCAGCCCCCGACGATGGCGTTTACGATCTTCGACGCATTGGATAAGAGGGCTTTCCCTCTGCCGACCGGAATGTCGTAAATGTAACTGATCACGAGCCGGTCTTTAACATCGTTGCTGGAGAGGGATTTCTCTGCCTTCAGATTGAAGTTATCCTGGATTGCCGAAGCCTCGGCGGCCTCAAGCCATCCCGTCTCGGTGTCAGTGTCGCTAAGAAACTTTGCCATGGTGTAAGCCGCGTTGATTGACGCTCCGTTGGCGAATCTCTTTTGTGCGGTAACCTGGAGAGAATGATAGGTAGAACTCGCGATGGTCGGGTTATAAAAGGCAACCCCCGCATACTGCGGATATTTCACGAGCAACTGGCCGGCTGGAACCGTGGAACTGCCGATGCTGAAGTTCGGATTGATGACACCGTAGAATGGGTTTGTCACCGAATCGTTCAGCGCGTTACCCATCGCCAGGTCCGCATCCGGCAATTGATTGGCCTGGATGGAATAAAGCGGGAGGTCTGTTCCTTTGGCTCCGCCATAAGCAACAGCCACCACAAAGCTGCGGCCAAGCTGTTGCTGCACACTTAGATTCCACTGCTGCGCATAGGGGTACGGGTAATCGGGATTAAACTCGGAGAGCCCGGTGCCGAGCAACACGCCCTGAAAGCTGGGATTGCGGCCGGGCGAGGAGAGCAACCCGCCGGGGAATGGGTTGCTGAGGTTGTTCGCGGGAGTAAGTCCGTTGTTAGTCGACGCAACATAGGGTGTGCTGAAGACATTAATCGGGTCGACGGACGGCCCCAGGAACTGAAGGATAGGCTCCGGCAGCCAAAAGATCCCATAACCCATGCTAAGGACGGTGTTATGCGTTATCCCGAACGAAAGTCCAACCCGCGGGGAGACTTCGTGCATATAGTCGTTTTGGTTGGTTCGGGAAGCGCGGGTAGTGGAGGCGACTAATTCGACCGAGCCCGGATATTGAGTAATCCCAGCCTGCTTGAGCAGCGGATTGATCGCCGAGGGATCGAAATAGCTCATCAGGTTATTTCGATCGGTCCATGGCATATTATTCTCCCAGCGAATGCCCAGGTGCAGCGTCAGCCGGGATGTGGCGCGCCAGTCGTCGTTTGCAAATATGGCCGGGTATAGCATTTCGCCATTGGTCGGCGCGGCCATCGAGGAATATCCACTGGCCGCGTAGCCTAGCAAGAAAGACGCCAGGCCGGCCCCACCGGCGCTGGTTTCAGGATTCTGCGCCGTAAACCCATTGTTGAAGTAGTAGGTGCCGGCGGGATTGGACTGCACATAATAGAGCGTGCCGCGCTCAAACTCGCCGCCGATTTTCAAGGTGTGATTTCCCAGGATCTTTGTCAAACTGCCGGCGAATCGCAGGTCATCCGCGATGTCGTGGATGACGCTGTCTGCTCCCTGACTGCCGAATGTGCCGTTGGTGTCAAAGCCGGAGACGCTCATAACCGGGGGCGAGGGAAACTGAACCTGGGCGGCGAGAGAGGACGGCATGCCAAGGCTGGTGAGGCTGTAATTGCTTAGCAAGGCGTTGCGATTATAGTTGAGCCTTAGAAAGCTGCCTCGGACATCCAGCACCGTTGTGCTATTAAAGGCATATGTATCGTCTGCCACAAAGTCATTGACGTTATAGTCCTCGGCGCAGTTATAGATGCAGATACCAGTGCCTAAGGGATCGAGAGGCAGGTTGTGATTCTGCCAATAGGTATATCTTGCGCTGATGTGATGCTTATCAGAAACATTCTGATCCAAGTGAACCACGGTTTCGTAGTTATTTCCTCCGAAGCTATAGGTTCGAGTAAAGTTATTGAGTCCAAGCGGGCCGCCGGTGGCATTTGGCATGGGGAAGAACTGATTGAGGTAAGCCAGGGCGGTTGCGTTTAGCCTGTTTTTTGGAATCTGCGCGTTATCGAAGATCGTTCGATCGTATTGGGATTGTCCGGGTCCACACGTAACCCCTGGCGAGGCGCCGCAGGTCGTATCCGGATCGTAGATTGGTGTTTGCAAGTCAGAGAGGTCGCCGCCTCGCTCCGCGGCGGTTGGCATGGTCTCAGTGTCGGTGACGCCCTGACGCAGAGCGAACCCTTCCCAATTGACAAAGAAGAATGTCTTGTTTTTTCCGTTGTAGAGCCGGGGAATGGAGAATGGACCGCCTATGTTGAATCCGTACTGGTTCTGCGTGAACGGGGGGCGGGGAAGGCCGGCCTGATTGCCAAAGAAGGTATTGGCGTTTACGACTTTATTCCGCAGGTACTCCCACAGGGCCGCGTGAACGGTATTGGTTCCAGACTTGGTTCTGAAATTGATGGCGCCGCCGGCAAGCCGGCCATATTCCGAAGAAAGGTTATTGGTGTCGACCTTGAACTCCTCGAGTGAATCCTGGGTGGGGACAGGAACCGTCATGTAGTAGTAGGCGGAATTGAGCGGAGCTCCATCGAGAAAGGTGGCACTTTCGTTCGCCATGCCGCCGCCAACCTGGTAGTTTCCAGCGGCAAATGCGTTTTGCCCGGTGGGGGTTCCCATCGAACCGCCTTGCGGGATCACCGACGGCACGAGGGCAGCCAGGTTCATGGGATTGCGGCCGTTGAGAGGCAGCTCATTGGTTTCGCGCTCGTCGATGACGGCGCCGAGAGAATCGGTCTCAGCCTCGACAAGCGGCGTTTCGCCATTGACGACAACATTGTCAGTTTGCGCCCCAACGACCATGGAGAGATTGATTTGCACCGAGCCCTCGACCTGGAGGTGGATGGGTTCGCGTGTGATCGGCTTAAAGCCTTCTTTGGTTACGGTAAGCCGGTAGCTGCCCGTTGGAACGTTCACAAACCGGTAAAATCCAGAGTCATTTGTTTTTGTCTGCAATACCTGAGCCGTCTCAATATTCGTCAACGTGACCTGAGTGTTGACAATCACGGCTCCAGACTGTTCCGTCAGGGTGCCCAGAATCTCTCCGGAAGTGCCCTGTGCGCGGCAAAACTCGGAGCCAATCAGTGCCATTGCAGCGATCAATGGAATGCAAAGGAAGCCGATGGCTGAACTGCGACGTAACTTTGCTGCCAGAGTGCAAGCATTCTGTGCCAGAAGATTGAGTCTCATGCGGGTCTCCAGTCTGATGAAGCGTGCAATGAGTTGGTGAATATTTGAGTGGTTTACATTGTGGACGAAGAAGGGCTGGCTTGCAAGCTGGGAATCCCATTTTGTTGTCGCTGCAAACACGGGGACAGGAGCCCGGGGGACCCGGGAGCCGACGGGACCGGGAGGCTGACGGGATGTTCTCTGTTCGTCTCAATAAGGCGAAAGCGCGGGCAGCATGGGCGCGCCACACACCTGTCAAACAGACGCTGACACGCGGATTTTCTGACCGATCTTAACGAAAATGTCCAAAGATAGCTGGACATTTCACTCGCATGCGTTCGCGTGCACGGCGTCGATTTCGACCCATCGGCGTGATGTCTCGATTTCAGATGCCTGTGGATGCTCAAAGCGCAGTTTTTCGTCTGGTTGAAACAGGAAAGTGATTCGGTAAGATGCGCACTTTCGCGCCCCAGCGCCTGGCCTGGGTCTGACACGGGCGGCACGAAGGCTCCATGCAGCCCGCTTAGTCTTGCGATTCTTCGGCGGGGTCGGGTGGTGGGGCGAGGGGGTCGCTGGTGCGGTCGGTGACCTGGGCCAAGACGGCGAGGCGCTCGGCTAACTCGGAGGTCCAGGCGTGCTCAGGGGCGCGCCAGGCCCAGTTGCCGCTGGCGACGGCGGGGGTGTTCATGCGGGCGCTGGAGTCGAGTTCGAGGAGGTCCTGGGCGGGGGCGATGGCGAGTTGGGCAACGGAGGCCTGGGTGGCACGGATAAGGGGCCAGACGGGGCGGTTGTGGACGAGGCCTACGAGGGCTTCCACGGCTTGCTGCTCGTGGGGGGTGGCGGCGTTCCACCAGCCTTGCGTGGTGTCGTTGTCGTGGGTACCGGTGTAAGCGACAGTGGCGGGCGTAAAGCGATGGGGCAGGTGGATGTGTGCGCCTTTGGAGTTGAAGCCGAACTGGAGGACTTTCATGCCGGGGAGACCGAGCACCAGCCGCAAGGCGTCGACCTCGGGGGTGATGAGGCCCAGGTCCTCGGCGACGAGCGGGAGGGGGCCGAGTGCCGCTTCAAGGGCGCGGAAGAGCTGGAGGCCGGGGGCTTTGATCCATTGGCCGTTGACGGCGGTTTCTTCATCGGCGGGAATGGCCCAGTAGGACTCGAAGCCGCGGAAGTGATCGAGGCGGACGATGTCAAAGAGCTGGCAGGAGCGGCGGACGCGGTCGATCCACCACGAGAAATTTTGTTGCTCGAGCACGTCCCATCGGTAGAGAGGGTTGCCCCAGCGCTGGCCGGTGGGCGAGAAGTAGTCGGGCGGGACGCCGGCGATGGAGATGGGCTGGAGGTTTTCGTCGAGGTCGAAGAGTTCGGGGTGAACCCAGACGTCGGCCGAGTCCATGTTGACGAAGATGGCGACGTCACCGAGGATGCGAATCGCGCTGTGTGCGGCGGCGTCGCGGAGGTTGTTCCACTGCTGCGTAAAGGCGAACTGGAGGACCTGCTCCTGGGCGAGGGCGCGGCCGTGCTGGGCGGCGGCCTTGGCGAGAGCTTCAGGACGGCGGCGGCGGATGGGTTCGGGCCACTGGGTCCACGCGCCGGTGGAGTATTCGCGACGAAGGACGGCGTAGAGGGCGTAGTCGGTGAGCCAGGCCGACTCATTGCGGCAGAAGTTTTGGAACTGGGCCCACTGGGCGGCGAGGCGCGGGTCACTGGGGGCGCGGTCAAGGAAGTTGGCGGCGGCTTCATAGAGGAGGGGGAGCTTGCGGGCTTCAAGGTCTTCGAAGTCGACGTTGCCGGAGCGGCCGGCGAGGTGGGCGAGGCGGGCGCCTTCGATCCAGCCCCAGTCGGCGAGGAATTCGAGGCTGATGAGGGAGGGGTTGCCGGCAAAGGCAGAGGATGAGGCGTAAGGGGAGTTGCCGTAGCCGGTGGGTCCGAGGGGGAGGACCTGCCAGACGTGCTGTTGGGCCTGGGCGAGGAAGGCGAGGAAGTCGTGGGCTGCGGGGCCGAGGTCGCCGATGCCGCCGTAGGAAGGGAGCGAGGTGATGTGGAGGAGGACTCCGGAGGAACGTTGAAACTCCATGGAGTGATTATCGACGGTTGGGGGGGGCTAGCTTCCAGCTTTTAGCTTTTAGCTTTCAGCTAACGGCTCGCTGGGGGAGGGTTGTGGTCTCCCACCCATTTCACAAAGGACGTGAAATGGATGGGGCACGGGCATTTGCGGTGATTGGGGCGGAAAGCAACCGCAGGTCCTTCGACTCCCTGCGCTCCGCTACGGTGGCTCAGTGTGACAGGTTTTTGAGAACGAAAGAGCCCGCATCCGGGGGATGCGGGCTCGGTATGAGCGCGGGAGCGAGGTGAGCTGCCGTCGCCTTGAGGCTAGGTTCCGGGGACTTCAGGGGCCTGGGACTTGGCGTTGACGAGGATGCGATTGTGTTTTTTGTAGTCGGCCATGACAGTGGAGAGGAAGACGTTGAAGGCGTCAGAACGGCGCTCTGCAAGCATCTGGTCGCGGGTCTGGTCGAAGTTTTTGGCGATTTCGTCGGCGGAGGGCTCCTGCTTTTCGAGGATCTTGAGGACGACACCGGTGCGGCCGGCGTTGATGGGCAGGCTGATGTTGCCGGGCGAGAGGTCAAAGACGCCGGGAGCGACCTGACCGACCTGGCCGAAGTCGGGGACCTGGCCGGACTGACCGACGAGGTCGCTGGTTTTCAGGGTAGCGCCGAGTTCCTTGGCGGCCTTGGCGAGGTCGTTGATGGAGCGGGCCTTGTCAGACAACTGCTGAGTTTTCTGAGCGAGGAGCAGGGGCAGACGCTCCTGGCGGTAGTCGTCGTCGACGTGGGACTTCCAATCAGCAAAAGCAGGGGCGTGGGCGGGAGCGATTCCGGTGACCTGGAAGATGGCGTACCCCTCGCCGGTGGTGGCGAACTGGGGCGGGTCACCCTGCTTGGACTCGAAGGCCTTCTGGACCATGGACTGGCTGTCAGGGAGCGCGCCGATGATGGTCTGGCTGTTCATGAGCGGCGTGGTGATGACAGAGAGCTTGTGAGCGGCGGCGGTTTTTTCAAGGCCGTTCTTGATGGCCTCAGAGGTGAGGGCGTGAGCGTAGCTCTCTTGCGCCTCAGCCGACTTTTGGCGGATGAGGGTGGCCTGGATGGTGGGCAGGACCTCATTGAGCTGCTGGGCGTGAGCGGCCTGGCGCTCCTCGACCTGCACGATGTGGTAGCCGAACTGGGTTTTGACGATTTTGGATTCGCCGATGGCCTGGGTGAAGATGGCGTTGTCAAACTCCGGGACCATGGTGCCGTGCTGAGCGAATCCGAGCTCGCCGCCCTTTTCTTTGCTGCCGGGGTCGTCAGAGTTCTTTTTGGCGAGGTCAGCGAAGTTGGCGCCGGCGGTGATCTGCTTGAGGAGGGCCTCGGCCTTGGCCTTGGCGGCGGCGTCGGTTTTGGCGTCAGCGCCCTGATCTACCTTGATGAGGATGTGACGGGCGCGGGACTGCTCAGGGGTTGCGTACTCAGACTGGTGGGCGGCGTAGTACTGCTGAATCTCGTTCTGTGTGGGCTGGGGGACGCCGCCGGGGACTTCACTGGAGGTGAAGGCGAAGTAAGTGATCTTGCGCTGCTCAGGCGAGGCGTGGGCGTAGCGGGCGGCATTGGCCTTGAAGAAGGCTTCAAGGTCAGCGTCAGTGGGGTTGATCTCTTTGCGAACGTCGTCCGTGGAGATGACGGCGTAGTCGAATTTGATTTTGATGTTGGCCTTGCGGTAGTTTTCGCGGACTTCCTTGTCGCCGACGGTGACGCCCGAGGTGATGAGGGCCTGGAGGCGGCCGATGGCGATCTGATGCTTGACGCTCTCTTCAAAGTCCTTGACGGTGGTTTGCAGGCGGGTGGCGATGAGGTTGGTGTACTGGTCCTGGCCGATGAACTGCCCGTTGGGGAAGAGGACCTGGCCGGTGGGGCCGGTTTTGAGGTACTGGATGACATCGTCGTCGGTGGCGTGGATGCCGAGTCTGTCAGCCTCAGCGAGGAGGACCTGCTGCTGGACGAGCTGCTGGCCGGCCTGACGCTCAAAGATGGAGAGGATCATGGCGTTGTCAGCGTATTGGGGATTCCGCTGCTGGACCTGCTGGCGGGCCATCTGGGCGACCTTCTGCTGGCTGATGGTGATGCCGGAGGAGAAGAGCCGATTGTACCAATGGGGGTAGATCATCGCGTAGGTTTCAGCATTGGAGGCGCCCATGCCGGTGAGCCCGGGGATGAGGTAGATGCACATGGACACGGAAGCGGCGGCGATGATGACGACGAAGAGGGCCTTGGTGAGGCGATTGTCGCGTTGCAGGAAACGGATCATGGGTGGACTTGAGCCTTCTACTCTCTATGCGCAATGTCGCTTGACGCGATTCAAAGTGATTATAAACGACGGGGATGGAGGTTGGCGGGGGGTGGGAGAGGCAACCTTTAGCTTTTAGCTCTTAGCATTTAGCTTTCAGCTGGAGGCGGGGCGGTTGGGGGTGGGCCGGCGCGGGGGCGATTGAGAGTTGAGGTATCCCATGTCTGAGAATCCAGACATGGGGCACACGGGTTGTGTGCGGGTGGAGAGTGGGATATCTGGGGTTGAGGTATCCCATGTCTGAAAATCCAGACATGGGGCACACGGGTTTGGGGGCG